>FWPV01000146.1_pt1 | contig 249148 bp, 180 predicted proteins | sample 2228371 | NCBI WGS metagenome assembly FWPV01 (sample SAMEA103939776, study PRJEB20133) | metagenome
GCTCGTATCCGGCCCCTCCGGAGCAGTGCTTCTTTATACTAGTTCTTAATTCTTCTTTAAAGGGGTCCGGTTTCTCGGACGCCTGCCGTCCGGATTTCCGGACTCCCCCCGTCCGACTTCCGGGACCCTACCGTCCGGGAATCCGGACGGCGCTGGCCACGCCCAAGCGGCCAGCGCCGACGGCCGCCCGGTTCAGCTCCGCCAAATTTTTCGCTTAATTTTCGCTGACAAAGCGTGCGAAATGGCTTTTCAGCTTGCTAGTATATATAGGGGAGTTCGTTTTTGAGGCGCGGGGGCCGAACCTAGCGGTACAGCAACACGGGGATCTGCACCTGCTCCACCACCTGCAGCCAGGGCGCTTCGCTGAGCAACCCGCGCGCCGGATGATGGCCGCCCAGCACCAGCAGGTCGGGGGTGAACTGCGCCACCGCGTCAAACAGCACCTGCGGGGCGTCGCCTTCCACAATCTGCGTCTCCGCGTGGAGACCCTCGGCGTGCAAGGCGTCGGCGATACGTCCGCAGCTCTCGGCCACGGAGGTGGTGGCTCGAGTCCCGCTGACTACCTGAACCTCCCAGCCGTCCGCCTTGCCAAACTCGGCCAGCATCTCGGCAGCGTGAGCGGAGGAGGGATGCTCGTCCCAGCCCAGCACGACGCGCCGGATGGGCCGGTACTCCCCGCGCACGATCAGCAGCGGCTTGACGGCGCGCTGGATCAGGTACGCCGCGGTCCTGCCCAGGCCACGCCCGGCGGGGTGCGGCACAACCGCGTGGCTGCCGTGGGCGCCCAGAATACACAGGTGCGCCGTCATCGCCGCCCAGGCCAGGCGCTCGGCGGGCTCCCCGGCATCTACGCGCCGCGCGAAACAGACGCCCGCTTCTTCACACAAACCCTCCGTCTGGTCAAACCACTCGCGGACAGCGCGCCGGCCCAGCTGCTCGCCTTCCGGGATATGGGTGCTGAAAGCCGCCGTGGCCGCCGTCTCGCCCAGCGCCGCGAGCGCCTCCGGGGTGAACACCGCGAGCGCCACCAGCTCGCGCCCGGAGGCTCGCGCCAGGTCGAGACCGTACCGCGCCGCCGTCAACGCCGAGTCTGATCCGTCAACTGCCACCAGGAGGTGATGCATGGGAGTACCTCTGCCTCCGTTTACTGAGAACTTCGCCACAAGTGGTGACTATCCCTCTGCCTCCCGCCCCGGGGCGAGTTGGCTCAGGCCCCCGCGCCGGGCCGGACAGCGCAGGCGGATCGGTTCGGGGTCGGTAGCCCGCCCCGACACCGCGTCTCGGCGGCCGTGGGGCGACCCGCCTCCCGGGTAGACCCTCCGACTTCTGCCGCACTCTGCACGAGACTGCGCCAGTAGGCGCGAATCTCTTCCTGTACTCGTACCTGCTGCCGTCCGCTCATCTTGCCTGCCTCCCGGTGTGTCTACAGACGCCCGCGGCGCCAGTGTCGTTCAAAGGCCTTCCGCCTCAGTGACGGCGCGACTGGGCCTACTGCTGCCCTCTGCCTTGGTCGCCCGTCGGCACTATCCTACCGGCCTGGTGTTATGTCCGTGTTGCGCCCATGTTAAATTCTCATTAACTTGCCCCACTGCTGACTGCCTCTCCCTGCCCGGTGAACCATCCGCCCGGCGCAACCGACTAATAGAACACATGGCTGCAGAGAATCCGCCGCATGTGTATGACGTGGCCATTATCGGCGCCGGCCCGGCCGGGCTGACCGCGGCTGTCTATGCTGCCCGCAAGCAGCTCGACGTCATTATGGTCACTATGGACATCGGCGGTCAGACCAACCTGACCGCCGACATCGAGAACTACATGGGCTTTGAGTACATCTCGGGCGCCGAACTGGCTCAGAAGTTCCACGAACAGGTGGAGCACTTCCCGATCACGATGCGCCTAGGCGCCCTGGTCAAGAGCCTGACGCGGACGGACAGCCGCTTCCGCCTGGTCACCAGCGACGCTGAGACCCTCGAAGCGCTGACCGTCATCATCAGCACCGGCAAGCATTCCCGCAAGTTGGGCGTGCCCGGGGAGAAGGAATTTCTCGGGCGCGGAGTGAGCTACTGCGCCACCTGTGACGGGCCTTTCTTCCGGGGGGTGCCCGTCGTGGTGATCGGCGGCGGCAACTCCGGCGTGGAGGCGGCCCTGGCCCTGAGCAAGATCGCCAGTCACGTTACCGTCGTGGAGATTACCGACCAGTGGCGTGCCGACCAGGTGCTGATAGAGCAGGCCCAGCGCGCCGCCAATATCGCCTGGCTGACGGGGCACCGGGTCGTGGAAATCCGGGGCGACGACCAGGTGCGGTCAGTGCTGGTGCAACCGGCCACCGGCGGGGAGCCGCGGGAACTGGAGGCGCAGGGCGTCTTTATCGAGATTGGACTGATCCCCAACACCGACTGGCTGGGGGACCTGGTAGCGCTCAACCAGTGGGGAGAGATACAGGTGGACTGCCGGACCGCCACCAGTGTGCCGGGGATCTTCGCGGCCGGGGACGTGGCCAGCACCCCGCACAAACAGATCATCATCGCCGCTGGGGACGGGGCGAAAGCGGCGCTGTCGGCGTACGGCTATCTCCTGCAGCAGGGCGCAGTCCAGCCGCAGCGGGAGTGGTAGGGACGGAGACTTGCTGCCGCCCGGGGGTGGCCTCCCTGCAGGGGCCGGCACGGCGAAACAGCGCGGTACGGAGCCCGCGCCCTACAGCAGAGGCGCAGGGGCCGCCAAGCAGTCGCGAGCCCGCCTGAACAAGTTTCCCATCCGCCAAAAGAGAAGCTTCCCCCCGGCTCCGCGGCCGCAGGGGGGTCGGTTACCAGCCGAAACCATATCCGCACAAAGGAGACCAGACCATGCTTTCTGCACCGCTCAATCAGGCCTTCAATGAGCAGATCAAGAACGAGTTCTTCTCGGCCTACCTCTACCTGCAGATGTCGTTGGCCCTCGAGAAGATGGGCTACAAGGTCTTTGCGGCCTACTACCGCAAGAAGTTCGAGGAGGAGCAGGGTCACGCTTTCGGGATGATCAAGTACGTCACCGAGGCGGGGGGTTCCGTGGAGTTGTTGGCCATCCCCGAGCCTAAGCGCGACTTTGCCTCCGTGGAGGAGATCCTGGCCATGACGCTCAGCCACGAGCAGGGCGTCACCCAGGCCATCAACGAGCTGGCGGCGCTGGCCGAAGGCGAAAGCGACCGGGCCACCCGCTCCTTCCTCAACCGCTACATTGACGAGCAGGTGGAGGAGGAGTCCTCGGCCTCCGACCTGCTCCAGATGGCCCAGTTGGCCGGCCCCTCCATGCTCTTCGCCATGGAGAGCCGCGTCGCCCAGATGCTGGGCTAGACGAGACCCTAGCCTCGGCTCCCGCCTGCGGCAGCTTTCCGTCGCCAGGCAGGAAATCTCTCTCGGTGCGCAGAAGGGCCCCGGACGGCCGGTCCGGGGCCACGTTTTTTGGCCGTCTCTGTGGACCGCAATTCCAAAGTCTCAGGAGGTTTTTCGATGTCTCTGGCACTCAAGGACGGGGACCGCTTTCTCTTCATGGGAGATAGCATCACCGATTGCGGGCGGCGCAACGAAGGCACACCCATGGGCACGGGCTATGCCGCGATGGCCCAGGGCCTGATCCTGGCCAAAGCGCCGGCCCTGCAAGTGGAGTTCTTCAATCGGGGCATCGGCGGCGATACTACCGCGGAGCTGCAGAAGCGCTGGCAGGAGGACTGCCTCGACCTGCGCCCCACCTGGATGTCGGTGCTGATCGGAATCAACGACTGCTACCAGTACCTCGGTGGCCGGGAGGAAGTGGGCCCGGAGCCCTACGCGGCCCGCTACGAGAGTCTGCTGCAGCGGGCCGTCGAAACCACCGGCTGTCGCCTGGTGCTGCTGGAGCCCTTCCTCTTCGCGACTCGCGACAGGCTGCCTGATGAAAACGCCGTCCGGGGCTGGGACCTGCTGCCCCAGTACCAGGCCACGGTGGCCCGTCTGGCGGAGCAGTTCGGGGCGCCCCTGGTCCGTCTGCACGAGATTGGCCAGGAAGTCGTTGCGGCGCAGGGCCCGGAAGTGCTCTGGGGCGATCCCGTACATCCCAACACGACCGGCCACGCCCTGATGGCTCGGCACTTGGTCAAGGCGCTCAAGGAGTAGAATTCGGACAGGCGTGGGGCGGGCTTCCTGCCCGCCCTCGCCGGGCCGTCTCTAGACCTCTTCCACCTGCCCTGATACCTCCGAGCGGCGCATGGCATCCACAATACGGATGCTCTGCGCGATGTGCTCCGGCGTCGTCCAGTCCTGCGCAGCCCGGCCCGTGACTCGGTCGTAGAAGAACTCCCAGTCGTAGTCCCCGGAATGGGTGGTCAGCCGGAAGGTCTCCAGGCGGTCCTCAGTGGACAGCACCAGCTCCGGAGCGGGCTTGTGCTCACGGGGACGGGGTCCGACGTTCAGGTACGCCACCCCCTTGGTGCCGCACAGGGTGATGGAGTTGCGGTAGAAGTCCTTGCCGCCCACCACAAAGGAGGCGGCCATGGTGGTGATCGCCCCCGACTCGTATACAATGGTCATGGCCCCGTTGTCGGCGGTCGGGCGCTTGGTCTCCACCCGCGTGCTCTGGGCGGCTACCGACTTCGCCGGACCCAGCAGCTGCGAGAGCGAGTTGAGCGGGTAAATCCCCAGCCGGAAGATCGGGGCGACCGGACAGAGCTGCTGGTCATCGTACCAGTTCCCGGCCGGCTCGGTCGCTCCGTAATAGGCCCAGACGCTGCTGATCGCCAGGGTGGGCGTGCCCAGGACCCCCTCGCTCACCAGGTCCAGCAGCATCTGCAAGTCGGACTGGGGACGGGCGTTGGGCGAGTTCATATGCACCACCCGGCCCAGTTGGCGGGCCTTGTACAGCACGCGGAGCGCCTCGTCGGCGTCCAGCTCAAAGGGCTTGGTGGTCATGACGTCCTTGCCCGCCTCGATACACTGCTCTACCAACTTGGCCCGTCCCACCGGTCCAGTGAACAGACCGATGACGTCAAGGTCGGGATCTTCCAACAGGTCTTCCAGGCGGGTAGTGCCGGGGAAATCGGAGAACTCCGCGAGCTTCTGAGGGTCAAGGTCACACACGCGGGTGATCTCAATCAGGCCGTGGCTATCATTGGGCACACTGTCGCGCACGATGTAGCGGCCAAACTGCAGGCCGACGACCCCCATGCGCAGGGGGCGAGGAGCGGAACTGGCTGGGGACATGAGTAACAACCTCCTGAAACTGTCGTGAACTACTGCGCCGGCCCCGGACCCCTGGGCAGGGAAGGGAGAAGGCGGGAAGGAACTCTTCGCCTCCCTCGCCGGGCAGACCTCCCCTGCCGGGCGACCAAGGACGGACTGGGAAGTCGGCCCCAGGCGAAGGCTCACATAGGAGGTTGTCCGCTGTGTCTCAGGATTTGCCCCCTTCTCGCGATCTCCCGCCGGAACCGACGCTCTACCTCATCCCCCATACTCACTGGGAAGGCGCCGTGTTCCAGACGCGGGAGCAGTACCTGGAGATAGGCCTGCCGCACATTCTGCAGGCTCTGCGCCTGCTGGCACGCTACCCCGACTACCGCTTCACCCTGGACCAGGTCTGCTACGTTCGCCCCTTCCTGGAGCGCTACCCGGAGGCGGCGGACGCCTTCCGGCAGTTCGTCCGGGAGGGCCGCCTGGGTATCGTCGGGGGCACGGACGTCATGCTCGACGTCAACATGCCCGGCGGGGAGTCCTTCGTCCGCCAGGTACTCTACGGCAAGGGCTACTTCCGGCGCGTCCTGGGGGTGGACGTGACTGCCGCCTGGCAGCTCGACACCTTCGGGCACCACGCCCAGATGCCGCAACTGCTGCGGCTGGCCGGCTACACCTCCTTCTGGTTCGCCCGGGGCGTTCCGACGCCGGACACCCCGGCGGAGTTCTTCTGGGAGGGCCTGGACGGCAGCCGGATTGGCGCCTTCTGGCTGCCGGCGGGCTACGGTGCGGCCTATGGCTCCCCCCGGTCGCTGCCGGAGTTCACCGCCTTTTTCGAGAACCTGTGGGCCAGACTGGGAGAGCATACGCCCGGGCCGCAGCGGGTGGCGTTATCGGGTGTGGACGTAGGGGAGCCGGAGGAGCACCTGCCCCGGCTGGTCGAAGAGTACAACCGCCGCGCGGACCGGGCTTTCCGCCTGCGCCTGGGCGTGCCTGCCGAGTACGAAGCGGCGACGGCCTCGGACCCCCAGCGCCCGGTCTTGCGCGGGGAGCTGAATCCCATCTTCCCCGGTATCTACAGCAGCCGGATCGAGCTCAAGCAGCAGATGCGGGAGCTGGAGGCTCTGCTGCTGGACACCGAGGCGCTGGGAGTAATGCTGCGGGCGCGAGGTCTGTCGGCGGACGACGCGGTCTTGCAGGAGGCCTGGGAGCCAGTGCTGTTCAACCAGGCCCACGATCTGATGTCGGGGGTCATGACTGACCATGTCTATCGAGACACACTGGCTGCCCTGGACTTTGCGCGCCGGCTGGCCACGGCAGAGCTGCACCAACGATTGCATGACCTGGGCGCGGTGGTGGACACCAGCGGGGAGGGCCTGGCGGTGCTGGTGCTCAACCTCCTGGGCTGGACGCGTACCGACGCCGTGACGGTCACCATCGGGTTCGGAGCCGGGGAAGCGGGGAGCGTAGAGGTCATTGGTGCGGACGGGCAAGCGGTTCCGGCCCAGCTGCTCCGGGTTGAGCGACACCCCGACGGCTCCCTGCTCCAAGCCGAGGTGGTCTTCCTGGCGCGGGAGGTACCGGCGGTTGGCTATGCCGTCTATCGCTTAGTCCCTCGCCGCGACCGCGCAGGGGCGAGCCAGGAGGCGCCAGGGCTCGCCTCTGAGCCGGTACTGGAGAACGAGTACTGTCGCGTGGCCTTGGACCCGGGCAGCGGCGCGGTGACCAGCCTGGTGCTGCAGGCGACGGGATGGGAGGCTCTGGGCGCTCCGGGGAACGTGGTGGCCTGCGAACAGGACCGAGGAGACTTCTGGGAACTGTACCAGCCGCTCAACGCGGGCCAAGCCGTGCCGAAGGGAGAGCGACATCCTGCCCCCACGCCGGGGCAGGCGACCTTCAGCACGGATCAGAGAGCCGCATCCGGGGACGTTATGCGCGGCCCGGTGGTCTCCGAGTGCACGGTCACGCATGCCTTTGGCGAGTCTGGCGCTCTTACCACGCGGATTCGCCTCTATGCCGGGCTGCCCCGCGTGGAGTTCCGCACCACGATTCGCAACGAGCAGGAGTTCGTGCGCTATCGGGCCCTCTTCCCCACCTCCCTCCCGACGGGAGTGACAGTGCACGAGATTCCTTTCGGTGCGCTGCCGCGTACAGACGGGATCGAGTTCCCGGCCCAGAACTGGGTTGACCACAGTGACGGGGAGCACGGTCTGGCCCTGCTGAACCGGGGCTTGCCGGGGAACAACGTGGCCAACGGCGTGATGATGCTGTCGCTGCTGCGCAGCACGCGCATCGTGGCCTACGGCTACGGCGGCGGCTATGAGCCGGGAATGTCCTCGGACACAGGCCTGGAGCGGGGGCAGGAGTTGACCTTCGACTACGCGCTCGTGCCTCACGTCGGCGACTGGCAGCAAGCCGCCGTTTACCGCGAGGGAATGGCCTTCACCCGCCCGCTGCGGGCCGTGAAGGTGCCGGCGCACACAGGCTCGGCGGCAAGTCCTTGGGGACTACTGGAGAGCGAGCCGCCCAACGCGGTTATCTCCTGTCTCAAACAGGGCCCCGCAGGCACCGCCGTGGTGCGCGTGTATGAGGCCGCAGGCGAGAGGACCTGTGGAGCGCGTCTGCGGTTTTCGCTGCCTCTCACTCGCGCGGAGGAGGTGAACCTGCTGGAGGACGAGGCGCGCCCGGCCAAGACCGAGGAGAGGTCTATCGTCTTCGACCTGCGGCCCTTTGAAATCAAGACCTTCCGCGTGCGGCTGACGTAAGGGCGAGTGACCTGGGCTTAGTCCAGCCGCTTGACCTGCTCTGGGTCATAGGCAAACAGATCAGTGGACAGATAGCGCTCGCCAGTGTCGGGCAAGACCACCACCAGGAGCGCGTCTTGGCTCTGCGGGCGACGGGCGACCTCCAGGGCGGCCCAGAGAGCCGCCCCGGAGGAGATGCCGGCCACGATCCCTTCGGTGCGGGCCAGGGCGCGGGCCGTGCTCACCGCGTCGGGCGTCTGCACCTGAATAATCTCGTCCACGATTTCCGGGTTGTAGACGGCGGGAACAAAGCCGGCGCCGATCCCCTGAATTTTGTGGGGGCCCGGGCATCCGCCGGAGAGCACGGCGGAGTCCGCCGGTTCGACTGCCACAGCTCGGAAGGAGGGCTTGCGCTCCTTGATGACCTCCCCGACGCCGGTGATCGTCCCTCCAGTGCCCACCCCGGCGACCAGAATGTCTACCTGACCGTCGGTGTCGCGCCAGATCTCCTCCGCGGTAGTACGGCGATGGATCTCCGGGTTCGCGGCGTTCTCAAACTGCTGCAGCAGCAGATACCTGGCGTCGGTTTCCGCCAGCGCCTGGGCCCGGGCCACGGCGCCCTTCATCCCCTCGGAGGCAGGGGTCAGATAGAGTTCCGCGCCGAGGGCCCGTAGCAGACGACGTCTCTCTTCCGACATCGTCTCCGGCATGGTCAGGGCCAGCCGGTAGCCGCGAGCCGCACTCACCATGGCCAAGGCGATGCCGGTGTTCCCTGAGGTCGGTTCGAGAAGAATGGTGTCTTCGCGCAGGGCTCCAACTCGCTCTGCCGCTTCGATCATAGCCAAGCCGATGCGGTCTTTCACACTGGCCCCGGGATTCCGGGACTCCAGTTTGGCGGCGAGACGCCCCGGCAGGCCCGCAGCGATCCGGTCCAGCCAGACCAGAGGGGTGTTCCCGACCAGACGGGTGGCGTCAGTGGCGATGTTCATACCGGTACCTCCATGTAGTCTCAGTCTTCGCCGCCGGGATCTTCCAGACCGTCGGTGACGAACCGGGGCCGTGGCCAGAGACTGTGTTGAGTATGTTGGCCAACTTACTTTTAAAAACGCGCAAGCGACAGAAAAGGTTCCCTTCGTATTCCCACGGCGGGAAAAGGGCGATCAGCGACTGGAAGGCCATCGGCGCCTCCGGGAGAGGACTCGGCAGGGAGGCCCGCGGAAGTCCACCCCTATAGCGCTGAAGCGCCGGCCGGGGCAGGAGAGCAGCCCTCGACAGGGGCGCACGCCGCTCCGAGATTCTCGCTGTCAGTATGGGCTCGCCTCTCCAGACATTGACACATCTAGTGCTTTCTGCTACAAGTCTAGTAAGGCAGTCAACAAGGACGGCACGCGCATATGCCTATTTCCCGCAAGTGCCAGTATGCAGTTCGCGCGGTCTTTGAGCTGGCCCGGCGCTACGGCGAGGGACCGGTCAAGATTCAGCAGATCGCCTCGGCCCAGGCTATCCCCCTGCAGTTCCTCGAGGGTATCCTCAGCGAGCTCCGCCAGGCCGGGTTTCTGGTGTCGGTGCGCGGGAAGAAGGGCGGATATAGTCTCAGTCGGCCTCCGAGCGAAGTTACCTTCGGCGAGGTGGTGCGGTTTTTTGAGGGCGCGCTGCTGGCCGTGGACTGCACCCCCGATGGGGGCTCTTCCCCCTGCCGACTGGCCAGTGTGTGCGTCTTTCTCCCCATCTGGCAGGAGGCGGAGGCCGCCGCCTCCCAGGTCTACGACCGGATCAATTTCCAGGAGCTGGTGGAGCGGGCAGCACAATTGGCCGCCGATCGCGCGCTGGATTACGCGATCTGAGCGGCGCGGCGCGCGGGCCCGCGGAGGGGCCGAATACGAGTCTGCGGAGCAGACAAAGTATCCGGCTCACCTACGGTGGCGACGGGCCGGATGGTTGCGGGCGGTCGCCGCCGACGGCGGTCGCCCTCGCCTTCGGCCCCTCCAGGGCGCAGACTTGCTCCCCGATCCTCTCTCTCGAGAGAAGAGGGGGAGCGGGAGGCGACCACCTCTAGCGAACCTCTCTCCCGCAGGAAGGTAAGAGCACATAGCCCGGGGAAGCACCCCGCTCGTGCCGCTCTGGTCCGCGGCGCAACCAGGAGACAAGGGACCTGTTGCTTCCGCCATGACCCCCAAGGAACGTTTCGTTCACGCCCTCCAGTACCATCCGGTGGATCGCGTCCCCAACATGGAGATCGGCCTGTGGGGCCAAACCCATGAGCGCTGGGTGCGAGAGGGCCTGTCCCCCCTGGACAGCGGCATGCTGATCAAAGGCAACGTCCGCTTCGGGCTAGACGGCTGCGCGGACTTGCCGCTGGGGGCGGCGGGGCCGGTGCCGCCTTTTGAGGAGCGCGTCATTGAGCAGGTCGGCGACCATCAGGTATTCGTGGACGCCCGCGGCCGCACGCGCCGGGCCCGCCTGAGCGGAACCGTGGGCGGAACCCGGATGAGCATGGACCAGTACCTGGCGTTCCCCGTCACCGATCGCGCCAGTCTCCGGGAGATGCTGCGGCGCTACGCAGGGGACCCCCTGGAACGTTACCCCAAGGATTGGCCGGCGATGGCGGAGGAACTTGGCCAGAGCCAGGAACCGGCATGCCTGCTTAGCGCCTACGGCGACTTCGGCTTCTACAGCATGCTGCGTGACACCATCGGCACCGAGGCGCTCTCCTACCTGTTCTATGATGACCCGGGGCTGATTCACGAGTACCTCGAGTTCCTCTGCGACTACATCATCCGCCTGCTCTCCCCGGCTCTGGAGGCGGTGAGGTTTGACTTCATCTGGATACATGAAGACCTGGCCGGCAAAGGCGGCCCGTTGCTCGGCCCGCCGCTCTTCCGCGAGTTCATCCTGCCCTGCTACCGGCGCTATGTGAGCTTCCTGAAGGAACGTCGCGTTCAGCTCGTGCTGGTGGACACGGATGGGGATTTCGAGGCGCTGATCCCACTGTTTCTGGAGGGAGGGGTGGACGGCTTCAACCCGATGGAGGTGGCGGCGGGGATGGACCCGGTGGCGATGCGCCGCAAATGGGGCCGGAGTTTCGCGATGGTCGGCGGCGTAGACAAGCGAGAGATCGCCAAGGGCAAGCGCGAGATTGACGCGCAACTCGCGCACCTGGCGCCGCTGGTCGAGGAGGGGGGCTTCATCCCCTGGATAGACCACGCCATTCCGCCGGACGTGTCGCTGGCTAACTTCGAGTACTACCTGGAGCAGAAGAGGCGGATTCTCGGTGGCCACTGAGGGGAAAGACGAGAGCGATGCCCGACAACCTCTACCTTCGAGAAGCAGACGGACAGGTCGTCCTGGGCAATGACCTGCTAGAACTGGGCTTTGACACCTCCGGCCGGGGGGCGCTGGTCTCGATTGTGGACAAGCGCAGCGGCTGCCAGTTCGTGCGCGATTGCGAGGCGCCCAGGTCGCTGTTCCGGCTGGCCTTGCGCCGCGAGGCCGACCGCGAGCTGGAGTGGCTGGAGGCCAACGACGCCCCAGGGCTCCAGTGGAGGGCTGAGCAGAGAGAGAAATCCCTGACTCTGGTCCTTACTGTCGGTCCCTTCCCTGATCGGCCGGTCCGGGTCACGGTCCGGGTGACGCTGGAGGAAGGCTCGCCGCTGAGCCGGTGGCGGATGGCCGTAAACGGGCTGGACCAGGCAGCGGTGCACCAGCTGGTCTGCCCGCTGGTGTCGGGTGTGCTGAAGGTGGGTGACCCTGCGCCGGGCGAGGCGGTGGCCGTGCCCCGCCAGAGCGAAGGGTATGTCTTCCACGATCCTTACCCGGTGGTGGATGGTCTGCCCCTGCGCGCCGGAGAGGGGCCCGAGTCGCCCTGGGTGGGTCTGGGGGAAACGTCCGGGATCTACCCGGGCGGCTGGGCGCTGCAACTGCTGCTGTACTACAACGACCACGCCGGGCTGTATATGGCCTGTCACGACGACGGGCAGAACGTGAAAGGCTTCCATGTCGGCCCCCTCGCGGCAGGGAGCCCCTACCCCGTGCTGGATATCTCTCACTATCCCCCGGAGGCGATGAACCAGGCGGTGGAGTTCACCTACGATACCGTGGTGGGCGTCTTTCAGGGGCAGTGGTGGGAAGGCGCCGACATATACAAGACCTGGGCGCGACAGCAGTGGTGGTGCGAGAAGAAGCTGGGGGAACGGGACATACCACAGTGGCTGCGCCGGGGCGTTGGCGTCTTCCAGATGCAGAACTACGACATTCCGGTCCTGAACCACACCCACTCGTTGGACGAGATCGCCGATCTGGTCAACCGGTTGGCGGAGGAGACCGGTATCCCGCTGCTGGCCCTGATCTTCAACTTTGAGGCGGGCGGGGGCTGGAGCGGGCCAATCGGTTTCTTCCCGCCCCGTGAGGGTGAGGCCCCCTTCCGCGCGGCCATGGACAAGCTGCGGGCCGCGGGGAACCATGGCTTTGTCTACATACCGGGCGGTAACTGGTACATTGCCCTGCCCAGCTACGAGCCGCCCTTTGACAGTTGGGCGGAGTTTGAACGAGAGGGCCGGGCGCTGGCCCTGGTGGACGCGCAGGGCAATCCGAGGACGGGCAAGATGTACGACTGGGACGCCGCCGTTTTGTGTCCGGCCGCCCCGGGCACGGGCGAATGGGTCACTTCCCTGCTGCTGGGCTGTGTGGAGCGGGGCTGCCCCGTGGTGCAGATTGACAACTTCCCCGTCCAGAATGCCCGGGAATGCTACAGCCCCGACCACGGGCACCCGCCGGGCTACGGAGCCTGGTGGTCGGAGGAATGGAACCGGATTCTCCGCGAGACACGCGAGCGCGCCCGGGCGCTGGATCCCGACGTCGCAATCACCACGGAGGGTATCTCGGAGGGGTTTATCCCCTGGCTGGACCTGTTCGACCAGCGCGCGGGGAATATGGAGTACTTCGGCCACTACTCAGCGACCGACCCGGCGGGGGGCGAGATCATCCCGCTGTTCAGTTACGTTTACGGGGGATACATCGGCGCTTACTGCGCGGCCTACCCCGAATGCTCGCGGTCGGAGGTGCTCTACTGGGCGCGCTGCTTCGGCAAGTCCCTGGTGCAGGGGGTCATCCCCACCGGTGGCTGGTACCTCGCCGATACCCCGGGCCTGAACCGAGTGACGACGGAGTTCTGGAAGAAGGTGGCCCGAGCCGCTGCCCAGGAGTGCTGGAAGTACCTCATGTTCGGCGAGATGCTCAAGCCTCCGCGAATTGAGGTGCCGATGATTGACTTCTCCTACGTCCGGCTACTGGACTTGATCGGCTTCACCAGCGACTACCCACAGAAGCATCCGGAGCGGCGGCACGTGGTGCGCGACTATGCCGTTCAGCACGGCTCCTTCCGCGCCCTGGACGGGACCATCGGGCATGTGTTCGTCAACGTCTCGCCGGAGGTTCAGGAGTTCGAGGTCACCCTGCCCGCGTACGAGCCGACGACTGAGGGGTGGAACGTTGACTCAGTGACGGACGGCGAGCGGCAAGCCCTGCGCCGGGACGTAAGGCTGCCGATCACGGAGCAGGTGCGGATGGAGCCGCTGTCGGTGCTACTGCTGGAAGCCGGTCCCGCGGCCGGAGAGAGGCACGACAGCGACAGCCCCCAACGATAGTCTGGAGGTAGAACCTATGTCGTCAGCAAGTCAGGAGGCCGTGCCCGGCCGGATGATCATCTGGGAGGGCACCCGGGTGCCGGGGTATCCGCGCTCGGCGGATGACTTCCGCCGCTTTGCGGAGACGGCCGTCTCGGTGGGCGCTACGCACGTCGCGCTCAATGAGATACCCAAGAGCGGCTGGCAGCGCGGCGATCCGCGCGATCCCCATCCCGAATGGGAGTACTGGACCGTCTGGTCTCGCCCGCATATCGGCGTGTTCAAGCTAGTCCTCCCGGCGGAGCTGGAGCCGTGGCTTCCGCGTGAGGAAGCGGAGCGCAATCTCGCGCTCCTGGAGGAGCGCTGCGAGATTCTGCGCTCGTTCGGACTGCGCGCCACCCTGGACGGCCACGAGCCGATGTGGCTGCCGGAGGGGGTCTACGAGGCGCACCCGCACTGGCGCGGGCCGGAAGTGCAGCACCCGTCTATCTCGCGCGTCCCTTACCACAGTCCCTGCATTGACCATCCGGAGGTGCTGGCGATGTATCGCGCCTCCATGGCGGAGCTTTGCCGGCGGCTGCCGGAAGTGGACCACTACTCGATGCTCACCAACGACTCCTCCGCCGGGCTCTGCTGGGCGCATACCTACCCGGGGAAGAACGGGCCCAGCGCCTGCCGGGAAGTGCCGCTGATTGACCGTGTGGTCGGCTTCCTCAGCGCACTGCAAGCCGGCGCTCGCGAGGTTGGGCGCGAGCTCACGGTGGACATGTTCAACGCGGGCTTTCAGATAGACGGCAGCACCGCGCATCTGTACGCGCTGCAGCCGGGGCAGCACCTGGGCGGAGAGGACTCCGCCGGGCGCCGACGCCTGGCCGGTTCCGGGAGCAACAGCTGGTTCGGCGGGTATCTCTACCCGGTGCTGGGCGTGCCCAAGCCCATCAGCTTTGTGCAAGAGTTGGAGAAGGCCTTCGCGCGAGATACCAAAGCGGTCAGTGTGTCTGTGGGGAACTCGGAGGCGCTCCTGACCGAGATCTACCGGGTGTTCCGGGAGGCTCCGTCCCGAGGGCTGCCCTCCCGTCTGGCCCTGCTGCGAGAGGTGGCGGCGGCGCGCGTGGGCGAAGAGGAGGCCGAGGAGCTGGTCGGCATCTGGTGGGCGATTGAACGAGCCGCGGACACGGCGCGATACGTACTGCGTGGTAGTCCCTTCCTGATCATCGGGCCGCTGATGACGCGCTGGACAATCATGCCCCTGGTTCCGGATGTGTACGGGCTTACCGAGGAGGAGACCGGCTACTTCACACGAGGTCGCCTGGCCAAGACCGTGATCGAGGCGCTCGACTACGACTACGCCCTGGGCCGCCGGGAGGACTGGGGGCAGTCCGGGGTACAGCATTTCATGTTGGAGATGCAGTTGGCCGCGGAACGGCTCCAGGAGGCGGCACGATCGGCGGAAGAGATGGCGGCCCGCCTATCCGCGCCGCAAGCGGCGGAGGAGCTGCGGGACCTGGCCCGGAGGCTGCGGGCGCTAGCCTGTCTGCACGTGACCTGCAAGAACTTCGTGGCCTATGCCCACGTACTCAAGTCACGAGCCGCTGATGAAGGGGTTGCGGTCTACCGAGACATCTACAACAGCGCAGGCGCAGCGTCGCTCAATGTCGGGCGTTGGGAGCTGTGTGCCATCGCCCGAGACGAAATGGATAACGCGCTGGCCCTGGCTGACCTGGTGGAGGAGTCTCCAAAGCCGCTGCTAGCGACGGCAGCGACTAGGGAAGAGGAAGACGGGCTGGTCTTCGCGCCGAATCTGGCGGAGCAGTTGCGCAAGAAGGTCAGTATCATGCTCAAGCACTGGCCGGAATACAACGTGCTCTATCCCTATCCGGGCTCGCCGCAGACGCGCACGCGGCCGGCGGCGCTGGAGCGGGGCGGGGAGGATTGCTGAAGTTGGTCTGAGGCCGGTCACGGGCTTGATGGGTTCCGTGTCGGATTCCTCGGCGAACTCCGGGCACGAGTTCCTTACTCGGTCCCTCCCTGTGCGCGGGCCGCGACACGCGTCTGGCGACTTGTGGGAAGGAGCAACTGTCATGCCTCAGCGCGTCTTTGATGACCGTGAACTGTTGCTGGTGAAAGAGGTCCTCGATTCCGGCCAGCTCTCGGGGCTGACCAGCGGGAAGATGACGCCGCGTTTTGAGCGGGAATTTGCCACCGCGGTGGGCGCCCGCTATGGGGTGGCGATGAACTCCGCCATGTCGGTGCTCCACACCGCGGTCAAGGTGGCCGGGGCGGGGGCGGGAGACGAGGTGATCTGCGATCCGGTGTGCGTCTTCGGCGCGGTGGCGGCGATGTACAACAACGCCGTGCCGGTCTTTGTGGACATTGATCCAATCACTCACAACATGAACCCGGAGCTGATCGAGGAGCAGATCACCGAGCGGACCCGGGCGCTGATCGTCACGCACGTGTGGGGTCTGCCCGCCCGCCTTGATCGCATCGTGGAGATCGCGCGCCGGCACGGTCTCTTCGTCATCGAGGACTGCGCCCATGCCCTGTTCGCCACGTACCAGGGCAAGCAGGTCGGCACCTGGGGCGACGTGGGCTCGTTCAGCTTTCAGATGAGCAAGCAACTGGCGCTGGGCGACGGGGGGATGGCGGTGACCGACAGCGAGGAAGTGCGGGACGCGCTGGGTCTGCACGCCGGGGCGCCTACCTTCCTGGCGGTCGCGCATGGCCTGCACTGGAACTACCGCATGACCGAGGCGACAGCTGCGATCGGGATCGGGCAGCTGGAGCGTGCCCCCGGCTACATCGCGGGCTTGCAGGCGGTAGCCGGGCTCTACGACGAAGCCGTAGCCGGCTGTGAGTGGCTTACTGTGCAGCGGGGCGGACCGGAGGCGGTTCACACCTTCCACATGTGGACGGCCACCTTCTGGGGAGACCGCTACGGAGTGTCGCGGGAGTCCTTCCAGCGGGCGCTGCAGGAGCACGAGTGCGCCGCCAGTGTCGGCTACACGCAGATGCCCGCATACAAGCATCCGGTGCTGGCCGAGCGGATGGGGTACGGGAAGGGTTGCCCGCTCGACTGCCCGCTCTACGCCGGGGCGGGCAACCGGTACCCCGAGGGTCTCTGCCCGGTGGCGGAGGAGGTCATCCCCAGGATGGTGCTGGTGTACACCTTCGGCGACGAAGCCGATCATCGCCGCAACGCCGAGCGATTGCGGGCGGTGGTTGACTCGTTGGGCTGAAGCCCGGAGGGGCTGCCCCCGGATTCGAAGAAGGAGCAAGCACATGCCTTCTCTCGGCTATCTGTATGATGCCGGCGCTCATGCTGCCGCCAACGCCCGCGAGGAGAACTACTGGTTTGCGTACGTGGAGGAAATCTGCAGCCAGATGGGCGTCGCAGCGCTGCCGGTCAGCAGCCTGAGCCATGCCGACCTGCGCCGCACTCTTACCGACCTACGGGTGCTGCTGGTGGGCGACGGACGCAGTGCAGACCTCACCGCGGCGGCGGAGATAGTGAGGTCATGGGTAGAACAGGGAGGTACGCTGCTCGGCTTTGCCTCTGAAGGTCTGGACGAGCTGTTCGGCAACGCGTACTGCTCGGTAACCCCCCAGCTAGCCGAGGGCTTCGCCCCCACGGCGCTGCTTCGCCTGGGGCCGGGGCCCCTGACCGCCGGGGCGGCCGGACCGCTGTTTGGCGAGGAAGTCATCCCCCTCTTTGGGCCGATCCGTAAAGTGATCCCGAGCGACTCCGAGCCCCTGGCCGAGCTGCTCAATCTGCGCGGCGCAGCGGCACCCTTTCCGGGGCTCACCCACCGGCGCGTGGGGTGCGGTCAGGCTTTCTACTTCGCCGCCGACCTGGCGCAAACCATGTGGGTACTGCACAAGGGCCGCCCGATTGACGGCGACTATGACCTGGACGGCTACCTGCGGATAGGAGACGCTCAGGTCACCAGTGGTCTGCCACGGGAGGTGCCTCACGCCGATCTGTTACGGCGGCTGCTGCAGAACCTGCTGCACCACACCAATCTTCCCCTGGTGCATCACCTGCCGCCGCGGGACGGCGAGGTCACGGACCTGCTGCTGTACTTCGGCGGCGATGATGAGGGGTTGACCGACGGCTCACAGGTAGCGGCGTCCGACTTTATGAAGTCGCGAGGTCTACCCTATCACATCAACATTATGCCCGATGCGGCAGGGCAGTTCGGGCTGACGCGGGCGGAACACGACCGGATCGTGGGCAACGGTCACGAGGCCTCGCTGCACTACAATTTCATGGACGGGTTCTCGCACCCCAGCGGGTTCAGCCGAGAAGACGTAGAGCGGCAGTGGGGCTGGTTTTGCGCGGCCTTCGGTCATAAGCCGGTGGCGACCGTCACGCACTGGTGTCGCTGGTACGGCTGGAGCGAGCCGGCCGAATGGATGTGCGCAGTAGGCGGGCGCGCCGACAACTCCCGCTTCGGGGTAAGCAGTCCTCCCCTCAATCCGACCAACACCATCGGCGTCTTCGGCAGTGCCCTGCCCCACTACTACTACGCGGACTGGCGAGCTGGAAACCGACGAATAGACTTTCTCTGCGAGCCGATCGTGGCCTACGAGGTGGGGTATGGAGAAGGGGGCACCGACTTTGATACTCTGCACCGCGCGCTGGAGATGGGGGCTGACTATCAGCTGACCATGGGCTTCTTCTACCACCCGATCTACATCGCTACGCGGGAGAGCTGCCGACAGGCAGTAGATGAACTGCTGCGCTACGTCAGCGAGCGAGGCTGGCGGGCTGTGTATCTGGGCTGCGACGCGCTCTGGGAGTGGTGGGATGCCCGCCGCCGATCGTGGGCAGATCTGGTCACCACGACTTCGGCTTGCGCGCAGTACCGGACCTGGTGCGCCGGCGAGCAGGGGATGATCGTCAAGATTCCGGCAGCGAGGAGGGTCCTCTCGGTCAGTGTGGACGGTGCCGCGACCGGCTGGGTGGAGCGGGAGCACGGCGGGCTGCCCTACGCGCTGGTCGTCTGCCCCGCCGGGGAACACGAGGTGAGCGTGGAGTTCGCATGAAAGCGCAGGGCCGGCCGCCGGTCTCGCCCCCGGTCACAAAGCATAAATAAGGGGGAAGGCTGCCCGCCCAGGTAGGCGAACCTTCCCCCGCCTTGGGGAATAGGAGACCCAGCCGCGGCCGGGATACCCCGCTTCCCGCGCGAATCGGGAGAGGGCCGCCATCCGCCCAGGTAGACGGCGGCCCTGCCCCCAAACGGTCCCGCTCGTATTTTGAAGTGAGGAGCCGCCATCCGCCCAGGTAGACGACGGCCCCCCACGTACGGCCGGTTGAGATCTCTAGACGTTGGCCTCCGCCACCGCGGGCTTCGGCTGCCGCTTCGGTGCCGGGGGCTCAATCCCCCAGCCCTTGAGCATCTCGGCAATAGCCGCGTGAATCTCTTGCGGAGTCTTGCCCGCTTCCTTCAGCTCCTTGAGCTTGGCCTTGACCTGCTCGCGCTGCTCGGGGGTCAGCTGGGCCAGCCAACCCCGCCCCTCACCGGGACCTTTGCCCAGGCCCGGCCCACCCCCGGCCGGGGGCTCAATCCCCCAGCCCTTGAGCATCTCGGCAATAGCCGCGTGAATCTCCTGCGGAGTCTTGCCCGCTTCCTTCAGTTCCTTGACCTTGGCCAGCGCCTGCTCGCGCTGCTCGGGGGTCAGTTGGGCCAGCCAACCGGGCCCCTGCCCTTTCCCCTCACCGTGGCCCGCGCCAGGCCCACGACCCGCCGGGGGCTCGATTCCCCAGCCCTTGAGCATCTCGGCGATAGCGGCGTGAATCTCCTGCGGGGTCTTGCCCGCTTCCTTCAGTTCCTGGAGTTTGGCCACTACCTGCGCTCTCTGCTCGTCCGTCAGCCCCTGCATCCAGCCGGCAGGCTTGGCTGCTCCGGCCTGGCACGCCGGTCCGCCCGGAGGCGGCCCCCCGGCGTTCTCCGCCCACAGCAGAACGGAGAGTCCCAGAGTCAGCGCCAGTGTCAAACCGACCGTCAGCGATCTTCGTGCCATTGTGTTCACACCCTTGTGCCGTCGTAGTTGTGTGTACTCTACATGGCGGCGCCGGGTCTATCTCCCTCTTCATGGTGTAGACGTTCGGCCCGCGTCTCTGATTCCCGCCCTGACGGGGTAAACTTGCGGAGAGGTCTCTTCCTGGCGCGGGCCGAAACATACTCGCCAGGCATCGGCCCTGCAGCGCGACGCCCAGATTTCGCAAAAGGAGAGTCCCCCATGTCCTCTACCCGCAAAGTGAAAGTCGCCCTCATCGGGGCCGGCGGCATGGCCAACAACGTCCATTATCCCTCCCTCGTCGAGTTTGACGACGTAGAACTGGTAGGCCTGTGTGACCTGGTGGAAGAGAAGTGCAACGCTACCGCCGACAAGTTCGGCATCGCCCGCCGCTACGGCGATTACCGACAGATGCTGGACGAGCTGGAGGCAGAGGCGGTCTACATCCTCATGCCGCCGCATCAGCTGTACGACCTGGTGATTGACTGCTTGGAGCGCAGGCTGCACGTGTTCATCGAGAAGCCGCCGGGCATTACCACCCACCAGATAACCTGGATGGCCAAGTGGGCCGAGAAGAACGGCGTATTGGGCATGGTCGGCTTCAACCGGCGCTATATCCCGCTGCTGCGGTTGTGCCGGGATAAGGTCCTGGCCCACGGGGGGCCGATGCACCAGGCGGTGGCGACCTTTTACAAGTGGATGGACGAGCCGATGCACCCCTACTACCGGGGCGCGATTGACATCCTGACCAGCGACTGCATCCACGCGGTGGACTCCCTGCGCTTCATGGCGGGGGACGTGGCCCGGGTGGTGGGGTCAGTCAAGCCGCTGGGGGAGAACTACGACATGGCCTTCAACGCGCTGATGGAGTTCGAGAGTGGGGGGACGGGGATCCTGCTGGGCAACTGGCGCACCGGCGGGCGCATCCACCAGTTCGAGATGCACTCTCGAGCCATTTCCGCCTTCGTCAATCCCGACTATGAGGCGGTGATCCACCAGGACGGGAATCTGTTCACGGAGCGGCTGGACACCAAGGAAGTGGCAGGCAGCGACCAGTTGTACAAGTACTACGGCTTCTGGCACCAGTCGCGGCACTTCATTGACTGCGTCAAGTCCGGGACGGAGCCGGAGAGCTCTTTCCAGAGCGCGATCAAGACGATGGAGCTGGTGGATAGGATCTATCGGTACCAACTGTAGCTTGCGCTGGCGGTGTAGTCTAGCCTTGCCGACGGTGATGCCGAATGGCTGCGGGCGCCGCTATCTGTCTCCTCGTCTGTCTCCTGCTGCCGACCGTGGTTGGAGCCGAGCTGCCGGACCTGCCCCTCACCCTGCCGGGATACACCGCGACCAACCTTCCGGACCCTGCCCAGCAGTTCCGGGGCGCGGCGCTGGCTTTCGACACCGCGCAGGCGTCTCCCGCCGAGGCAGAATACTTCTTTGTGCGGTACCAGTTCACCATCCCGCCGGAGGGGGGGAACGCTTTCTACAGCCTGGTGCTACAGGGCGGGAAGGGGCCTGGCTCGCGGGGGCAATCGAACTACTCCTGGGTCGTGGACGGCGGCGAGGTGCACTCCGCGCTACGCTTGCAGCGGGTGCTGGCTGAGCCGGCCAAGCACTGGGAGCATGTCCAGCCGCCTGTTCGGCTGTCCGCCGGTCTGCACACCCTGGAGCTGCGCTTCTACCCGACCCAACGGATGCACGGGCTCAACCGATTTGACCAGCCTTTCGTCGGGCACCATGTGGACCTGGCGGGCCTAGCGTGGCGGCCGGTCGCCGCCCCCGCCCCGGTCTCGCACGAGGCGCTCTCCCCCAACTGCCGCCTGCGCCGTCACGACCGCATCGTCCTGCTGGGTGACTCAATCACCGAGGAGGAGTTCTACGCACGCCACCTGGTGCGCATCCTCGACCGAGTCTACCCGGGCCATGGAATGACGGTCTACAACGCCGGCATCAGCCTAAACCGCAGTACCGACGGGGAGGCGCGACTGGAGCAGGACGTGATTGCCCTGGACCCGGACTGGTGTGTGCTGGCCTTTGGAGTCAACGACGGCATGCTGGTGGCGCCGGAGGAGTTCGCGACGGCCAGCGACCGGATGATCGCCCGCCTGCAGAAGCGGGGAATCGGGGTTATCTGTGCCTCCCCGACCGGCATGATGCCCTACGCCGAGGGGTTAGGCGCCGGGTTTTTCAGCATGCACGCCACCGACCGAGCGCTGGCGCTCGACCACACTATGGCCGTCAATGCCGCCCTGCTCCAGAAGGTGGCGCAGCACCGGAAGGTAATCTTCGCCGATGTGTACGGAGCCTTTACGCGCACGCCCTTCCCACGCTACACCCTAATGGCCAACCAGTGGCACCCCAACGACGAGGGGGGGCGACTGTTTGCGGCAACGTTGCTGTGGGCCTGGGGTATGACGGAGGCTGAAGTGGCGCGCAGCGGGGACACGCGGGACCTGGCCGACTGCCGGGCCGTAGCTGCACTTCCGCCGGCCCCCGAGGTCTCCTTCCTGGCGCCCAAGACACCCACCGAGCCCCTGGGAGGAACTCTCGTCCTGGGCGCTGCCTACGGTGACAACCGCCTTATCATCTACGCGCCGGATGGCCGGCAACTGGCGATCATACCCACGGCACATCATCCCGCCGCTGTGGCCTACGCTAGTCGTCGCCGGGAGCTGTACGTCGCCTGCGAGGGAGCCGACCGCCTGATGGTCTTCTCGCTGCCTGCGCTGCGCCAGGTGACCGAAATCCGACTGACTGAGGCTTACCCCACCAGCCTGGCGCTGTCGGCGGAGGAGAGCACGCTGTGGGTCGGCTGTTACTTCGGCTCCAGGCTCCTGGAGCTGGACCTCGCGACCCGCAAGATCCGCCGCGAGATGCCCTTCCCCGACGTGGTCAACGGTGTCGCCTTCGCCCCGGACGGCCGGACGCTGCTCGTCTCGCTGCCCGGCAAGCTGATGCTGGTGGATTCCGCGGCCGGCAAAGCGACGGCAACGATTGAGACGGTCAAGTTCACGACTCCCTGTGTCACGCTGCCGGACGGCCAGCCTTACCTGCTCGACGCTGAGCACTGGCAGATGTACCCGGTGGAGGTAGCGGGAGAGAAGCTGGGGCCGCCTGCCCCCGCGCCGGGCCAAACCCGCGCCCTGGCCGTTGACTCGGCGACAGGGCACCTGTTTGCCTGTGATTGGAGGAACTCCCGCCTGCTGGAGTTGGACGGGGAGCGGTGCGTGCGGGCCACGCCGCTGCCGGCTCCGGCTCTGGCGCTGGCTGTCATCCATCTAGAATGACCCGAGAAGGAGACTCGGCTATGCCTCCCTTGCGTTTTGTCATCGTGGGACCCGGCGGGATGGGCAGCGGTCATGTCGCGGCACTCGCCACCCTCCCCGACGCGACGCTGGTGGGCGTCTGCGATGTCAACGCGGAGGTTCGGCAAGCCTTCGCCGACCAAGGCCTGCCTGCGTTCGACAAGTGGGACGACCTGTATGCCGAGGTCGAAGCCGATTGCGCCCTGATCAACCTGCCTCACTACCTCTACCCGGAGGCGGTGATCGGAGCCTTGGAGCATGGTCTGCACGTGCTCAAAGAGAAGCCTTTTGCCCGGACGCTGGCCGACGCCGAGCGGATGGCGGCCGCCGCGCAGATCTCCGGGCGGGTGCTGATGGTCGCCGGGCAGACCAAGTTCCTGCCCGCCTTCCAGAAGGCCCACGAGCTGAACGAGACGGGGGTGTTGGGCGATATCTTTCTGGCCCGCTACGCCATTATCTACTACTGGGGCGCGGCGCAGGAGAATCGGTGGTCGTGGCGGGGGAGGCGGGAGCTCTCCGGAGGGGTGGCGATCATTGACTCCGGCTATCATCCGCTCGACCAGATGCAGTGGTTCCGCGGCCGGCCGGAGGCGGTCTACGCAGTGACGGGGAGGATGAAGGCGGCGCCGGGGACGGACTACGACGTGGACGACAAGGCAGTGGTGACGCTGGAGTACCCGGACGGAGGAATCGGCGTAGTGACCATCTGCTTCCTGGCGCAGCCCAGCGAGAATCACCTGCTACTGCATGGTATCGACGCGTCGCTGGAGGCACAGGGCAACTGCGTGAGGCTCCTGCCTCGGCAGGGGGAGCCGGAGGAGTTCAGCTTCGCCGAAATCGACGCTCTGGCCGCCGAGCAGCGGGAGTTCATCGCCGCCATCCACGAGAACCGCCCTCCGCTCGGCGCGCCGGAGCACGCGCTGCAGGTGCAGCAGGTAATCGAGGCGGCCTACCGGTCGGCGGAGACAGGCCAGAGGGTGGTGCTGTAGGGCCCGGGCTCGTAGCGCACCGCCCATCCATTCCGGGTTTCCCCCCAACAATCACCCCCGGGGCGCGCCGAAGTGGCACCCCGGATCAACCCGCCGGTCTATTCCCCGTAAGGCTTGTAGTACGGATTCCCCTCGCCGGCCGCGTCCAGGTCGCCCACAAGCGGCTGGACGTCCAACGGCAGGTTGTTGTAGACAAACAGGTCCTGCCCGTCTTTCCAAAAGCCGTCTTCGACCACCGCGTACAGGGTAGGGAAGATCGGCTCACCGCGGCGCTCGAAGCCCAGCAGGGCCACGTCAATCATCAGCGCGACGCGCTCGGCCATCGGGTAGGCCGTGTGCGGCGTGACCGCGCCGTAGCCCTCCTGGCACTCCGAGCAGCCCGTGTTATGGATGAAGGTGTAAGGCTCCTTGGGCGTGACTGTCTCCCCGGTGATCGTGGTGAGCCGCAGGCTCTCGAGGTAGGCCTTCCCCGCCTGATCAATGGTGTTGGTGTTGAGGTTCTCCGCCGCCGCCTTCTGCGCGGCCTCGATGACAACTCGGTACAGCCCTTCGACGGCCGCGATCAGCTCGCGCTGGCCCGGTGTCGGAGCGGCTCCCACCCGGATGGTGCGGCGGAGGATGCCGTGGTAGCCGTGCCAGGTGGGGCTGAGGCCCATAGAGACCATCTCGCCCTCCTCGATTACCTTGTCGGTGGCCGGACCGATGACGGTGTAGTTGTGGTCGCCGGAGGTAACGATAGTGGGGAAGCCTAGGCGATGCGCCCCGAGTTGCTTGAAGATGAACTCGCCCACCCCGGCCACGTCGGTCTCACGCGCACCCGGCACCGCCACAGCCAGCATCCCCCGGAAGGCGGCGTCGGCCACAATATTGGCCTGCTGCATGATCGCCAGTTCCTTAGGGCTCTTGGCGTACTTGATCTTCTGCAGCAGTTCCTCGGCAAAGATGACACGGCCTTCGCCGAACTTGTCGATCAGCAGCCGGTGATGGGCCAGGGGCAGGAACTCCGGGCTGGAGCCGACCGCCACCCGCTGTGGGCCGGCGGGCAGGTCCAGGCGGCGGAGGATGTCGTCGAGGTTCTCAAAATGGGCGTGCCGATACTCCTCGTCGGAGATCTGGAACTCCTGCATCAGGGCGATGTCCGCGCCGGAGGTCTCGGCCGCGGCCTCCAGCACGTGGCCCCCCTCGGAGCCGGCCAGAATGATCGGTCGCCCCTCGACCGGCAACAACAGCCCGTAGCGCTCGATGATGGGGTCATAGACTCCCGCGAGCCAGGCGATGTCGCTGCGGTCCAACTCCGAGCCGCAGACGTACAGGACGGTGTAGCCCTGGGCGCGCATGGCGGCCTGCACCGAACGCCAGCGCTCGGCGTACTCCTCGCGGGTAATGCGCAGGGAGAAGTCCAGCCGGGGATAGGCTTCCTCCACCAGGCGCGCGGCAACCTCAGCACGGTACTGCGGAGTACTGCGATTCGAATAAGACATGATTCAGCCTCCCGTAGATCAGGGAACTAGGGCAGCTTCAGGCCGGCCAAGAGTGGGGCCAGCGCCTTCTGAGCTTGCTCAGTGGCCCCGGCCGAAGCCACGGCGGTCAGGGCAATCCCCTTGCCTTCACGGAGCAGACAGTAGCCAAGATAGGCTTTCTCCGGGCCGGTCATCAGGAGATAGCGGGCTTCGGCGCCGCCGAGCTGCACCGTCTGGAGGTCACCGAAGGCGGCTTCGGGCCAGCGGTTGGCTACTCTCCTGACGAAGTCGGGAAGGGAAATCGGCCCCTCCAGCGCCTCGACCGAAACCGTCACGAGCAACGTGCTGCCGGCTACCGCCGGGCCGCGCAGGACCAGTTTCACGTCGTCTTCCAGCTCCACCCCGGTATCGGCCTGGCTCCATCCCGCGGGAATCACCAGGGAGAGCACGCCCAGATTGACCGCCTCTCCCCCTCCCGGTCCCGGCGGGGCAGGTGGGGCAGGAGTAGCAGGCGCCGCCGGCGTCGTGGGCGGCTCGGTCGTCCCCGGAGCCGAGGGGACCGGCCGCTCGGTCACCGCCGCCGTAGTCTCCTGCTGAAGCCTGTAAAGTTGCCCGTCCCGGTAGCGCTTGAGATCGGTGAGCAGGTTCTCCAAGCGAATGATCAGCTCATTGAGCTGCTCGCCGGGCACGATAGCTTCGTAGACCTCAAACTCGCCCATCTGCACGCAGCGGTCGGAGCCGTGGTTGGAGGTAATCAGCACGCGCACGTAGCGAGCCTCGGTGGGCGGGAAGTCGAAGGTCTGCTTCACCGAGCGGTTGACAACCAGGAACTTCCCGATGGTCATCCAGGGGCCATCCTTGCTGGTGGTGGAGACCTGCAGCGTCACCCCCTGCACCCAACGCCCGATCAGGGGAGGGTCGTCCGTGGTGGGGTCTATCGCGATGCGGCTGATCAGACGGGTAACATCCTTGCCGGTGGCCTTGTCCGTGAAAGCTAGAATGAACCACTCCGGCCGTTCGTCGGAGGGAGGCGCGGCCGAGGACCAACCGTACGAATCCGCGGGGGTATTGTTGCCTACGACGTACTTGCCGTCGATCAAGTTGGTGATCTGCCACTCCGGGATAGGGCGTTTGTTCTCGTCGAGCACTTCACTGGAGAAGGAGACAATTCGCCCGCCATTGGCCGCGGCCGCGATGTTGACGGTGCCGGCCACCGTCGCCACCGACGCGCCCCAGGCTCCGCAGGTGGTCAGAACGATTATCCCTAACCCAACTACCGCCGCTACAGATATCCTCATCTGGTGGTTCACCTCTCCATACCGTCTCATCGAGAGTCCGAGCGCTACTGCCGACGCAGCGGGAGCCTGCGCCCAACGGGTCCCCTAATCAGCCGCCACCGTGCGACGATGAATTGCCTTGCCTATCCGGGGGGAGGCAACGCCCGCTCGGCGGGCGGCACAGTCAGGGGAATCTCTTGCCCCTTCTGTCCGTCCTGGTAGACCTGCAGGTCGGCATTTCCCTGCGTAAAAAAGGTTCGTTTGGCCGTCTGGCCCGGGTCCAACTGTCCTTCGTAGATAACCGTGGTCCCCCCGGTTTCGTGCTTCACCACCTTGATCTTCTGTCCCTTCTTGTCCCCGGTGGCGGCGATGGTGAGCGTGTACTTGCGCTCCTCGAGCGTGGAGCCGCGGTAGGTCTCGTCGGGCACACAGGTGATGATGGGAGCGCTCGCGGTCGGTTCCGTCTCGGTGGTGGACTCCGCCGGCTCGGTGGTGGGGGTCTCGGGGCCCTTGCTTACTACCACGTCCACGGAGGTGCCCTTGCCCACGGTTACGCCCGCTGCCACTTTCTGGTCCACGACCTGCCCGGCGGGGATGGTCTCGCTGCCCACCTGAGTAACCTTGCCCAGCACCAGGCCGGCCTGGCTGAGAGCCCGAGCCGCTTCCGGGATAGTCATGCCGTTCAAGTCGGGGACGGCGGTCGTCTCGATTCCCCGGTTGACGACCACGTTCACTGCGGTGCCTGCAGCGACCGTCTCCCCTTCCGCCGGGCTCTGGCTTAGTATAGTCCCTTTCGGCGCGCTGGGATCGTCCTTCCAGCTCACCTCCCCGAGTTTGAGCCCCGCCTGGTCCAGCTCGACCCGGGCATCCTCCAGGGCGTGGCCCTTGAGCGCCGGGACCTGTACCATCTTGGGTGTGTTGCCGGGATAGAAGAGCTCCTTCACCAACCAGGCCGTCGCCACCAGGGCGATAATGGCCACGAGAATGGCCAGCACCGTGCTCCAGACCAGCGACGCATCACCGCCGTCAGGCAGGGGGCGGGCTGCTCTCGCCGGACGCGGGGGCGCTGCCGGCGTAGGGGAAGTGGGCAGAGGCGCCGGCGTGACCCGCAGAGGCAAGGTGCGCTCCTCGGCCCGGGCAATCACCCCGGTGCGATCCAGTTCCTCCCCGGCAGCCAACTTGGTCAGGTCGGCCAGCATCTGCTCGGCGGACTGGTAACGTCTGCCCGGCTCACGAGCCAGGGCCTTCATCAGGACGAATTCTTCTGCGGCGGTGACGGTGGGATTGAAGCTGCGGGGGGAGGGCACCCGCTCGTGCACGTGCATGGCCGCCACCGCAGCGGCGCTCTCCCCGACAAAGGGGGGGCGCCCGGTGAGCGCCTCGAACATGACGCAGCCCAACGAATACAGGTCTGACTGAGGACCTACCGGTTTGCCCTGGGCCTGCTCCGGAGAGATATAGGCGGCGCTGCCCACGATCATCCCCGGCGAGATGGTACCGGTCTCCCCTACGGCGGCAGCGATCCCGAAGTCGGACAGCTTGGCGATCCCCTCGTCCGTGAACAGGATGTTATGGGGTTTGACGTCGCGATGCACGATCCCCTGGCGGTGCGCGTAGGCCAATGCCCGACAGCACTGGATGGCAACCTCGATGACCTTGCGGCTGGGCAAGGGCGCGTAGTCGTCGATGATGCGCTTGAGGTCCGGCTCCGGCAAGTACTCCATGACTATGAAGTACAGTCCCTGCCCCTCATCCTGGCCGGTGTCGTAGATCTGGACGATGTGGGGATGATTGAGTTTGGCGGCGGCATGGGCCTCGCGGCGGAAGCGGGCTACTACCCCCGCGTCGCGCGCTAGGTCGGGGCGCAGCAGTTTCACGGCCACGGGCCGCTCCAGCACCGTATCCCAGGCACGCCAGACGGTAGCGAGGCCCCCCTCGCCGATCTGCTGCTCCAATCGATATCGTCCTGCCAGGAGTGATGTTTCCATACGAATCCGTTGCAGGGGACGAAGGCGAAGACGACGCGCGTGCTCACGCGGCGTCCGCCAGCATTGGGCTCAGGATGCGCAACGAATCAGGGCGCGAATACTTCGCGGGCCCTGCGGGCGCGTAGTGGGCCCTCCGGGAAAGCCGGCCGACCTGCTACCGAGACCGAACGGGGACTCCGTGCCCAGTGCGGCCTCCCCCAGCGGGCGAGCGGCCCACGCAGCACAACGGCCCTACCCCCCCAGCAGCGCTCGGAGTACCTCGCGCGCGATCGGTCCTGCGGTCTCGCTGCCGGAAATACCCGCCTCCACCACTACGGCTAGGGCCACCACCGGATCGTCGGCGGGAGCAAAGGCCAGCATCCACACGTCGGGCCGTCCGTGTCCCCGTTGGGCCGTGCCGGTCTTGGCCGCCACCCGGACACCCCGGATGCCCATGCTCTCCGCAGTGCCATGTTCCACGGCCCGGGCCATCATACCTGCCACCACCCGGGCCGTCTGCGGGTTGCAGGCTCGCCCCAGCGTGCGCCCTTGACCAGTCTGCAGTACTTCCCCCTTGAGGTTGCGGACCTGGGCAACCAGATAGGGCTGAACAACCTCTCCCCCCTGGGCGATGGTGGCCACCAGGCGGGCCATGGCCAGGGGGGTGACTACGGTCTCGCCCTGCCCATAGGCCGTGTGCGCCAGCAACGCCTTGCCCTTGGGACCGGTCAAGTCCGCCATGCCACCACTCTTGCTAGGCAGCGGAAGATCGGCCGCATCCAGCAGATGGAAGGCTTTGACACCCTGGCGGTAGCGCTCGGGGCCGATCATCAGCCCCAGCTTGGCGAAGGCGATATTGCAGGAGGCGGCCAGCGCCTCCGTCAGAGTGAGCCTGCCGTGTCCCTTCTCGGCCGGGCAGACCACGCGCGTTCCACCGACCAGCTCCTCTCCCTCGCAGGAGAAGGAGGTATCGGGGCGCACCACTCCCGCCTGCAAGCCAATGGCCGCGGTCATGACCTTCAGCGCCGAGCCCGGTGTGTACAGACCCTGGAGCGCTCGGTTGAGTTCCGGAGAGAAAGGATCGGTGCGGAACAACTCATAGGCTTCCGGGTTGCGCAGCAAGTCCGGGTCGTACGCCGGCGCGCTCACCAGGACCCGAATCGCCCCGTCGCGGGGGTCGAGAGCCACCACCGCGCCGCGCTGCCCCTGCAGGGCCCGGGTCGCCACGCGCTGGGCCTCGGTGTTGAGGGTCAGGTGGACGTCATCCCCCCGCAGCCGACCCTGGATGAGGGCCTGCCAGCCGTTGGCGTAGCGGCCGATGCCGAGCAGCGGCTCGCGCAGCCCCGCCTGCAATCCGCTGCGCGCATTATAGCCGGTCAGGTGGCAGAAGACCTCGGGCTCGGGGTAGGTGGCCTGCCAGGCCTCCGCCACCTTCTCCGCCCCCATGATGAGCGTTCCGTCGGAGGCGTAGACGTCGCCCGGCTGGGTCAGGCTAAGCCGTTCCGCGGCGCGGGTGTTGTTGGGATTGGCCTGCAGGGCCGGGGCGGCGACGACCTGCCAGTACCCGGCCACCAGGGCCAGCAGGGCAAAGGCGCCCAGCCAGACCATCGCCAATCGCCGGATTGGGGCAGAGAATTCGCGCACGGGTCAGTTACCAGTCGTCCGTCATCCGTCGTCAGTCTTCCCGGCTCACCGCCAGCAGCAGCCCCAGGGCAATGAAGTTGACCAGCATGGAGGTCCCGCCGTAGCTGATCAGCGGCAGGGGCAGCCCAGTGAGCGGGATCACCCGCAGCACCCCGGCGACGATGATGAAGGCCTGCAGCGCAAACATCGCCGTCAGGCCCGCCGCCAGCAGCCCGTTGAACGAATCCCGCGACCGCCAGGCGATGCGGCACCCCGCCATGGTGAACAGCGCGTACAGCAGCAGCACCGCCACGCTCCCGGTCAGGCCCAGGTCCTGTCCCAGCACCGCAAAGATCATGTCGGTGCTCCCCGCGGGCAGATTCCTCGGCGTCACCGGCATCAGTCCCAGTCCAGCGCCGCCTATGCCTCCCTCGGCCAGGGCGAACATCCCTTGCGCAGGCTGGTACCCTACACCGGTGATATTGTTCCAGGGATACAACCAGGCGGTGAAGCGATGGGCCAAGTGCGGAAAGACATGGTAGGCGGCGACTATCCCCAGCCCGAATAGCACCACGCTGGCTACCGCATGAGCAGCACGCCCGGTGGCCAGAAAGAGCATGACCACGAACAGCCCGAAGAACAGCCCCGCCGTCCCCAGGTCCCGCTGCCCGACAAATAGGCCCAGACACAGCAAGACCATCAGGAGCAGCGGAGCCAGGTAACGCCACTGCAGTCCTCCTCCACCTCGTCGCCGCTGCACCTGCCGTAGCAGATGGCCCTTCTCCGCCACGTACCCCGCCAGGAAGATGACCATGAGCAGCTTGGCCAGCTCGCTGGGTTGGAAGCTGAACCGCCCGGCGAAACTGAGCCACAGCCTGGCCCCGTTCTTCTCCGGCGCGAAGATGATGGTCACTACCATCAGCACCAGGGCGGTGACTCCGGCCAGGTACTTCCAGTTGCTCAGCCGGTAGACCGGATCCACCAGGAAGTAGGCGCCGATCAGTCCCGCGCAGCCGACCAGCACCCACAGAAGTTGCTTGGTTGCCAGATAGCCGTCTATCCGCGAGATGAGGATGACTCCGAGACTGACCAGCAGCGCGGTAACGGGCAGCAGGATGCGGTCGCGCCGGGGACCAGAGAGTTCCAGGATCAGAGCGGTGGCGGTAATCGTGCCTGCCACGGCGAGGATGCGTAGGGCATGGGACCAGTGCTGTCCCTGGGCAAGCGCCGCCAGAGCCATACCGGCCGCAGCAATTACCGCGGCCAGGACTAGCAGGCCAAGTTCAATCCGGCGGGAGGCAAGAATGTCAGACACCTCTCATGAGAGTGGTGAGTAAGTCAGTTGCACGAAGTTCACCGTGCCGGCCTGGGCGCAGACGCCTCGGGCGGCCTGCGCATTTCCGGGCCGGGCCCGCTCCGCTCACTGAGGGGCCCAGACAGAACCCGCGAAGCGTGGGAAGTACCCCGCCTATCTCCCTCTCCCCGCCGGTTTCTTCAAGTGCCTGGCGGCTCGGCATATCGCAGCACGGTAGTCCCGACGGTGATCTGGTCGCCATCGCGCAGCACGTGATCACCGCTGATGCGGTGGCCGTTGACCAGCGTTCCGTTGGTGGAGCCCCGGTCGCGCAGGACCCGGCGGCCCTCCTTGAGGAAGATCAGGGCGTGCTGGGAGGAGACGAAGGTGTCGGGCAGGACCACCAGGTTATGCCCGGCCCGGCCCAAAGTGGCAGCCGCGAGCAAGGGGAACTCGCGCCCGGCAGGCAGCTCGGCGCTCTCGGAGCGCAGAACTACGAGCCGGGGGGTAGTGGGACTGACTACCAGAGTACCGGGCTCCGGTCCAGGCAGGGGCGTGACCGGGCGTTCCTGAGCCGGAGGCGGAGACTCCGCCTCCGCCAGGGCCTCCAGCACGGAGGCGGCGGGAGTGACGGGGGGAGGCTCCTCCAGTACTACCTCCGGCGGAAGCTCTCGGGCAAGCAAGGCGGGGGGACCTTTGTGTTCCTCCACGATCTCCGGGACCGTATCCAGCGAGGGGGGACCGGTGCCGAGGGCAGCCGGCGACGCAGTAGGCGGCGAGGGGGCCGGTGCGGGCGTCGGTCCGGGCGTCGGTGGCGCGGGCGGCCGACGGGTATCCGGACGGCGCGGGATGACCGGTCCCGTCATCCGCGGAAGCTCCGCGCGGGCCTGCCGAGCCGCTGCCTCCTCCCGATCCAGCCGGGCTTCGGCGATCAGCCCCCGGTAGACGACGTAGACAAAGAGATAGATCAGCGCCGTCAGCAGATACTTGCCGATCAGCAGTGCGATTTCCATGGCTTAACCTGCATCGTACGAGAAGCGCAACTGCACCAGCCCCAGCTCCAGAATATCCCCCTCGCGCAACAGCGCTTGCTGCACCGGCTGCCCCCCGACGAAGGTACCATTGCTGCTGCCCAGGTCTTCCACCATGTACCCGGCGTAGGTCCAGAACAGCCGGGCATGGCGGCGGGAGATGGCCGTTTCCTCCAGACAGACCTGGCACAGGTTTGTCCGGCCCAGCACCGCTTCCCCGTAGATCCGCCAGGCTCGGGACGGTAGTCCAGCAATCACGCTGAGCACCGCGGGCACCGGGGTATTGTCGAAGTCAGCCTCCACCAGGGCCCGGCCGGCGGGAGCCGAGTCGGCGCTCTGTAGACTTACCACCAGCCGCGGGCCATGCAGGTACTCCTGCTCAGTCGCGTACTCCCGGAGTTCGGCAGCCAACTGTGCCTCCAGCTGCTCACGCAGGCCGGCAAAGAGTTCCAGATCGGTGGGAGCGAGCAGGAGGCGGTAGCGGTTAGCGACCAGGGTGCCCTCAGGTGTAAGCGTGCGACTCTGGTCCATGGCCCGGCGGAGTTCCGCGGCCAGTTCCAGCGGCTGCAGCCTGCCGGGGAGCAGGCGGCCTACGCCCTCCACGGCCGTGCGCAGAGAGTCTTCCAGCCGCTGGAGAACCTGGCGTGCCCCCCTCATGACACGGGGATTATAGCAGAATCACGCGGTGGTGTCATCAGAGGGCGGGGGCGGAGGAGTAGGGGGGCTGTTGAAGGATCGGTTGTGTTGAGGGAGGGGCCAGCTTGTCTGGTCGGGACCGGTCGTATGTGGTCCAAGATTTTTCTTGACATGCGCACGAACGTTCCATATACTCCACTTTGAGATTTAGAACGCAAGTTCTATTCGGAGGAAGGAAGCATCACATGAGCAAACTAATCATCGAACCGATCCAACTGGAACCGGCGCCGGATGCCAAGTCTCTCCGTGCCTTCCGCTGGCGCGGGCGCTGCTATCGAGTAGCCGAGATCGGTGGCAGATGGGCAGAAAAGGGCCGCTGGTGGGAGGGGCAGAGCGAGTGCAAGTTCTGCCGAGTTCTGACCGACCGTAATCTCGTCGCTGATCTCTGCTTTGAGCCTCACTACGGCCAGTGGTGGCTATATCGGGTCTACGACTGAGGAGAGGACACCATGTACTACGACACCGATCTCTGCCCTGACTGCGGCATGCTGCTATTCCTGGAGGGGGGCTGTTACCTCTGCCGTTACTGCGGCTGGTGCGCCTGTGAGATGTAGCGCCCCGGGGGGGAGAATTCGCTCCCAAGAGGGGCCGAAGGCGAGACCGATGGGCCGGATACTTCGCACGCTGCACGCGCTCGTATTCGGCCCCTCCCCAGAGCGGCGCGGTACGATCCCGCGCCCTATAAGGCCACCTCGACAACCACCACCGGGCGGCAACGAGTTGCCGCCCCTACCGGATGGTTAGCCTCTCTCGACTGCGGTTACGCTGTTGTTCTGCTGCCGTTCTGCTGTTGTTCTGCTGCCGTTCTGCCATGTTCACCCATCTCCATGTCCACTCCAATTTTTCCTTCTACGATGGAGCGGCGCCGATTGCCGACCTGGTGGAGGCTACCGCGCGCCTGGGCATGACGGCCCTGGCGCTTACTGACCACAATACTCTATCCGGGGCGGTACGTTTCTATCGAGCCGCACGGCAGGCCGGGATCAAGCCGATTATCGGCGTGGAGTTTGACGTGGAGCCGGTGGGGGAACAACTGTTGACCAGCAGCGGAGCACCAGCAGAACGACGACAGAACGATGGCGGAACGAGAGCGGAGGCTGCTTTCTCTCCCGTCCCGCGTCTCGTGTCTCGCACTCTCCCCGAGGCGAGGCTACTCCTACTGGCGCTGGACAACACCGGCTACTCTCATCTCTGCCGCCTGGTGACCTGCGCGCAGTTAGGCGAGGCCCGCTCGGCCGGACCTTTCTCTCCGCAGTACGAGGAGATTGACCGCAAGCACCCGCGGCTACTTCAGGAGCATCTGCGCGAGCATGCGTCGCACCTGCTGGCGATCTCACCGGGAAGTTGCGGGGAGATCAGTATTCTGCTTCAGGCCGGCGACTACCGGGCTGCCGCCGGGGTGGCTCGCTACTATGCCGATCTTTTCGGCTCTGACAACTTCTATCTAGAACTGCAGCATCATCTCCACCCGCCCGAGGGCCTCCGCCGCCCTACTTACCTCTCTCCCCCCAGGGAAAGCGGGTCAGGGCCTGAGGTCTCTCCCCCCTCCCCTGCCAGGGGAGGGGGGCAGGGGGGTGGGGCCATCAGGCATCGCCTCGCCCGGCTTGCCGCGCAGCTCTCGCTGCCTACGGTGGCCGGCAACGACGTGCACTACGTCACGCCCGACCATGCGCCGCTCCAGGAGGCTCTGTTCTGCCTGGGCCAGGGGATATCTGTCCGTGACGGCCATTCCGGGCGTAAGACCAACTCGGAGTATTATCTCAAGTCCCCGGCCCAGATGGCGCGGCTGTTCGCCGACTATCCTGAAGCCTTAGCCGCCACGGAGGAGATTGCCGCCCGCTGTAACTGGGAACTGGACCTGGAGACCATCCACTTGCCCCGTTTTGATGCAGCCTCCATTCCAGAGTTTCCCGGCGACCCGGACTCTGCGGCCGACCGCGCCGCCTTCCTGGAGCAACTCTGCCGCCAAGCGCTGCCGAGCAAATACGGGATGCAAGTGGCAAGTGGCCGGTGGCCGGTGGCAAGTTCGGAGTCCCCGCCGGCGTCTCACGTCTCGCGTCTCGTGACTACGAGGGAGGAGTCCTCCTCTCCCCCCTCTCCTGCCAGGAGAGGGGGGCAGGGGGGTGAGACCTCTCTCCGCGCCGCTGCGGAGCGCCAACTGGAGCATGAGTTGGCCGTCATCAACCAGCGCGGCCTGGCCGACTACTTTCTGATTGTCTGGGACCTGGTACGTTTTGCCGAGTCGCGCGGTATCCGCCACAGCGGCCGGGGCTCCGCCGCCGATTCGATCGTCTGCTACTTGTTGGACATAACACAACCGGAGCCGCTGAGCAACGATTTGCTCTTTGAGCGTTTCCTTAATCCTGAGCGCCGTGACCTGCCGGATATTGACCTGGACTTTGATACCCGCCGCCGCGATGAGGTCACGGCCTACATCTACCGCAAGTACGGTCCGGAGCATGTCGCCGCGGTGGGCACGGTCAATACCTTCCGCGCCCGCGCCGCCATCCGGGAGTTGGGCAAGGTGCTCGGCCTCAGCGAGCGCCAGATCAACCGCGTCGCCCAGAACTTTGCTTACGTAGACCTGCACCGCCTGCCCGAGATGATGCAGGCCCTCCCCGAGGCGCGCGGAGTCGCCGACGAGTTGGCCGAGGAACAGACGCTCCTGCTCCTGTGCGAGCAGGTAGGCGGCTACCCCCGGCACATTGCCGTGCATGTGGGGGGGCTGATCATTTCGGAGCAGCCGCTGACGGATCTGGTCCCGCTGCAACTGGCGAATAAGGGCATTGTGGTGGCGCAGTATGACAAGGATGACGTGGCGGCGCTGGGACTACTGAAGATGGATATTCTGGGACTGAGGATTCACACGGCGATTGAGCATTGTCTGGGGCTGATCAACCGTCCCGGTGGCACCGGCGTCTCGCCGGTGCGCCGTTTTGTCGGCCGCGAGCTCGTACCGCGCCCCTCCCGGTACAACGGACGTCTCACCCGCCGCAACCAAAGAACGACCCGAGGCCGCCGTCGGTGTGTCCGCGTAGGGCGGGCTTCCAGCCCGTCCCGGCTGCCGCACACCCCCCGGAGGGCGGGCTGGAAGCCCGCCCCACGCGGACGAGAGGTGAGCCTCTCCCGCCTCCCCCTCGACGACCCGGCTGCCTATGAACTAATCCGCTCTACGCAGACCATCGGCCTGTTTCAGCTGGAGAGCCCCGGCCAGCGCAACCTCCAGGGGCGCCTGCTGGCTGATAAGTTTGAGGACCTTGTCGCGGGCATCTCACTCTTCCGTCCCGGGCCGGTGCAGGCGGATATGATTACGCCTTTCATCGCCCGACGTCGGGGCCAGGAGCCGGTGACCTACCTGCATCCGGCGCTGGAGCCGATTCTCGCGCGTACCTACGGGGTGATGATCTACCAGGAGCAGGTCATGCGCGTGGCGGCGGCGATTGGCGGCTTCTCGCTGGGGGAGGCCGACCGGCTGCGCAAGGCCATGAACTGGGATTCCTCCACTGGCGCGATGCAGCGCCTGCACGAGACCTTCGTGCAGGGCGCCCGTCGGCAGGGGATTACGGAGGCGATAGCGGAGCAGATCTTCTCCCAGGTGGCGGCGTTTGCGGCTTTCGGCTTCAACAAGGCGCATGCGGCCAGCTTCGCGCGGATTTCTTACGAGACGGCCTATCTCAAGGCGCACTATCCCGCCGAGTACTTCGCCGGGCTGCTAACCGCCCAGCCCATGGGGTTTTATCCGCCGCGCACCCTGGCCGAGGAGGCCAAGCGCATGGGGATCGCGATTCTCCCGCCGTGCGTGAATCGGAGCGAGGCGGACTATACAGTGGAGAGGACCCTTTCCGGTACGACGGGCGTCTCCCCCTTCGCGTGCCGCGAGAGCGACGGACGAGACGCCCGCCGTACCGCCCTCCGCTGCGGTCTGCGTTTCGTGCGGGATATGTCCAGTGTTGCGCTGGAGCAGATCCTCGCCGCCCGGGCCGCGGGAGGGCCATTCCTCTCCCTGCGGGACTTTCTGACCCGCGCCCATCCGCCCTATCCGGTGGTGGAGAACCTCATCTTGGCCCGCGCCTTCGATTGGACCGGGCAGAGCCTCCCGCAACTGCTGGGGTTGCTGGCGGCCTTGCACCTCACCACCTCGCCGCCCTCTCCCTCACGGCAGAGGGGAGGACAGAACCTCACCCCCCTGCCTTCCTCTCCCTGCGGGAGAGGGGGGAGGGGAGGTTCTCTCACCCTTGACCTCGACGAGCCGCACCTGGAGCTGTCCTCCCGCGTCAGCCTTGGCGAGGAGATCACGCCCTACCAGCGCCTGCAACTGGACCTGCACCTGCTGGGGCTGAGCACGGAGCTGCATCCCTTCGCTCCGTGGGTGGAGATGACGGCCCGGGAGGGGGTGATCCCGTGCGCACGGCTGCTGGAGTATCCCGACAAGGCGAAGGTGAAGGTAGCGGGGATCGTGGTAGCCCGCGCCCGGCCGCCGGTACGCAGCGGCCGGACCACACTGTTCATCTGCCTGGAGGACCACACCGGCCTGGTGGACATAACTATCTTCTCCGAGGCTTACCAGAAGTACGGGGAGTTCCTGTACACCGCGCCGGTGCTGCTGGCGGAGGGGGAACTGACCCGACGGGGCGCCCGGGACGTAGCGGTAACGGTCAAGCGGGTCTACCCCCTGCCCATACCGAAGCAGGAGGGAACGCCGGTGGCGGAGGAAGAGCTGGCGGAGGTATACCGGCAGACGGGGCCGGGGAGTTATGGGGGATGAACGGAGAGGCTTCACCCCCATACCCCCTCTCTTTGTCGGAGAGGCGGGAGCAAAACCGATCACGGCACGGCGGCACGAAGGAGTCCAACGGCGACCGGGCGCCCCTGCCCCAGCGCAGTGCGTACCTTCGTATCCCGCACTGCCCCTCACCTCACGCGACCGGTGTGTTCCAGATCCTGACCGTCTTGTCGTCCGAGCCGGAGACGATGTACTTGCCGTTGGGGGTAACCGCAACGCAGCGTACCGCACCCGCGTGTCCGACCAGCGTGGTCAGGCACGCTCCCGTGCTCAGGTTCCAGACCTTGAGGGTCTTGTCCCAGGAGCCGGAGACGGCGCGGGTTCCATCCGGCGTCACCGCGACTGCGTAGATCCCATTGGTGTGCCCGGTAAGAGTCTGCAGACACGCCCCTGTGTTCAGGTCCCACACCTTGAGGGTCTTGTCGTACGACCCGGAAACAATCTTGGTACCGTCCGGAGTGACCGCCACCGAACTCACAGCCCAGGCATGGCCGTCCAGGTGGTGTAGGTTGGCTCCCGTGGCGGCGTTCCACACGCTCACCGTGGAATAGGCTGACCCGGACACTATCTTGCCGCCGCCCGGCGTCACGGCGACGGCGTACGTCTCTCCATAGTTGCCCACGTCGTCCAGCGCGAGCGCCCCGGTGTTCAGAAAGAGAGCCTTGAGCCAGTCATCTTGTTCGCCGGGACTCACGTCATCGTACGATACGACGCCGCGCCCGGCGTAGATGATTCTGGCGCCGTTGGGACTAACCACCAACGAGTTTGTGCCGGTGCCCTGGTCGTAGTAAGAGGCGTCTGCCACCGTCCAGACGCGCACCGCGGTTCCCGTGGTCAGGCTCCATACCTTGATCTTCTCGTGCTCCCCTCCGGAGACGATCTGCATGCCGTCAGGGGTGACGGCTACTGAGTTGGTTCCTCCCGCGTGCCCCGGAAGGGTCCGCAGGCAAGCGCCGGTACTCAGGTCCCAGACCTTGATGGTCTTATCTGTCGCAGCCGCCCCCGAGATGATCTTGCTCCCGTCGGGGGTAACCGCGACTGACCGCACCGAGGAGGTGTGCCCGGCCAGCAGCCGCGGGGTGGCGTCTGCCGCCAGATCGAGGATGCGGGCCGTCTTGTCCTCCGAGCCCGAGACCAGGTACCGGCCGTCGGCGGTCACGGCCACCTCCCATACCCAGTTGGAGTGGTAGGTCAGGTTGCGCAGGCAGGCCCCCGTACTCAAGTCCCAGATCTTGACGGTATTGTCCTCCGCCCCGGAGAAAGCCTTGGTCCCGTCCGGGGCAACCGCCACCGAGGTTACGTAGGCCGAGTGCCCGGGTATGGTCCGCACCACGGCGCCTGTACTCAGGTCCCAGACCTTGAGGCCGTGTCCCACCCCCGCGACGATCTGGCTCCCGTCGGGCGTCACCGCCACGGAGCTCACGCCATCGTTGGCCGTAATCGTCCGCAGGCAGGCTCCCGTAGTCAGGTTCCACACCTTGACGGAAAGGGTGTAGCTCGATGACCCAGAGACGATCTTGCTCCCATCGGGCGTGACGGCAACCGAATTCACCGCGGCGGCGTGCTCAGTGAGTGTGAGCAGACAAGCTCCGGTGCTCAAGTTCCATACCCTTATGTCGCCGTCGCGTGACCCGGAGATGATCTTGGTGCCATCCGGCGTTACCGCCACCGACATCACGCCGTCGGTATGCTTGCTGAGAGTGCGCAAGCAGCCCCCGGCGTCCAGGTTCCACACCTTGACGGTGTTGTCGAAGGACCCGGTGACGATCTTGGTGCCATCCGGGGTGACGGCTACTGACGTCAGCCCCTGGGTGTGCCCGCTCAGGGTGCGCAGGCGTACTCCTGTGCTGCGGTTCCACACCTTGATGGTCTTGTCATACGAGGCGGTGACAATCTTGCTGCCGTCCGGGGTGCTGGTCACCCCCCGGACTCCGCCGGTGTGGTATGCCAGGATGCGCGAGGTGGCCTGTTGGGGCAGGACGAGGCCGTCGGAAGGGGGAGCCGAGGAGGGAACGCCGGAGCAGCCGGCCAGGAGGCCGACAAGGAGAAACAGGCCCAGCCAAGGCAGAACGCGGGAGACCTGGGGACCCATGATGGTTACTCCCTCGCGAATCGGAGGGCCGCCCGGAGGAGTCCCCCACGCGCCTGACGGCCTATACTACGGCATTCCTATGATACTACACTGCGCCGACCTATACAAGCGCCACCTGCAGCCGAGAAACCTACGGTCAGGACTCCCGCCGCACCGCCTCCTCCCGCTCCCGGAAGTAGCGCACGGACTGCTGCACCAGCTGCTCCAGCGCCGCGGGGTCGGGGCTGCCGTACATCGCCGGATATGGGTCGCCGCCCGGGCCCAGCGGCTCGAAGGTCACGTACTTGCCCTCGGTGTTGTAGCCGATTGCGTACAGCGCGCGGATGATGGTGTCCAGGTCCAGTGAACCCAGACCCAGGGCGCAGCGGTTGCTGTCCGCCATGTGGAGATTGGTCAGGCGCTCGCCAGCAGAGACGATCGCCTCCCCGATGTGGCTTTCCTCCACCTGCATGTGGTAGACGTCGCCATTCAGATGCTGCACGCCGGGGTGGTCCACGGCGGCGATATAGGCCTGGGCGTCGGCAATGGTGTGCACGAGGCTGACCTCGGCGGACCGGATGGGCTCTACGGCAGCCCGGATGCCGTGCTGCACGAAGAGGTCCGCCACCAGCCGGAGCGTCTCGACGGAGCGGTGGAACTCCATGCCATCGTACGGCGCCGGGCGCCCTACCGCGCCGGGGACGACCAGCAGATACCCCGCCCCGACCGCCTGGGCGAAGGGTATCTCACGCTTGAGGTAGTCAATCGCCGCCTGGCGCTGGATGGGGCGATTGCTGGAGAGGTCGTTGTCGGGGCCGAACATGCCGCAAATCCCGGCGACCCGCAGGCCGTGGTCGCCCAGGATGCGGAGGACTTCCTCGGCGTCGTAGCCCAGGTCAGGTCCGTAGTGGTTGCCGTGCAGCTCGATGAAGTGCAGGCCGGCCCGCTCCAGGCGCGCGGCCGAGGCCGCCAGCGGCTCGACGCCAAAGCCCCAGTTGGACCAGGCCAGATTCAGCCGCCGGGTGAGGCGCTCGGGCGGCAGGGCGTCAAACTGTTCACGTATCTGGTCGTTCTTGATCTCGAAGTTCTGCTTGGACATGGGAGACCTACCTTTCTCGGTACGAGGAGCGTCCCGCCGGTCGCGCGTGCCGCCCAGCCGCGACTGCGCCGCTGCCTCGACGGGCAAGACGCCTGTCGTACCGGGCGGGCGGGCTAGCCAGCCGGCCCGATGGGGGTTACCAGAACGTCCCCGCCTGCATGCCGAGGGCCCACTGGGGAGCTTCGTAGAAAACCTGGCCGGCGACTTGCCGGGCTTCTTCCTCGGTGTACTGACCACGATTGATCCGCCGGGCCAGGACCTCCGCCATCATCCGGCGCACCATTGCGGCCTTGGCATAGGCCCACTCCAGCGTGTAGGCATCACTGAAGAAGCCCGGCTGCTTGTTGGTGGGGAGCAGGTCCAGGCGCTCGTCCATGACGCGCGGGATGATCGCCGGGAAGAAATTGTGCCACCAGTAGCCGGCCAGGGACAGGTTGGGCAGCTCCCGGGCCAGGGTGCACAGACTCTGGTTGGCGTGTGCGCTAGACAGGAAGCACATGAAGCGCACGCCGGGATAGCGAGCAATGATCTCGGCCAGTTGGCGGATGGTGCGCTGCGAAAGGCGGCTGGCGGTCTCGTAGGGCAGTGGCTCCGCGCCCAGCGAAAACTGGAAGACCATCTCCCCGCCACGGCGCTCCAGCTCCGCGAGGAAGGCGTGGAGCACGTAACTCGCGTAGACGTCGCGCTCGGTTTCGCTAGCCTGGGCGCGCCCCGCCAGGGCCGCCTGCATTTCGGCATCGCTGACCGGGCGGTAGTCAATGTCCGTGGAGATATGCTGCGCGGTGGCGATGACCTGACCCCAGGGCAGGAGATCGCAGTAATGCCGCATGGCCTCGTGCACGTCGTCCACGGAGCTGATCTCGCGCGCGACCGGCGGACGGTGGCTCAGAGTGACGGGCAGCGGCGGCTGCGGCCGTTCCTGGCCCCAGGTCTGCTCCAGCTCGTACAGCGGCATGTCAGGGACGCCCCACTGGGTGCGGGCGAAGAAGGCCCACTCCAGGGCGTACTGCAGCATGTCGTCAGCGCTGCCGTCCCCGCGGCGAACGATCTCGGTGCAGGCGCGGCGGATCCTAGCCTTGCGCATGATCTCCCGCGCCCACTCGCCATCGCCCGTTCGCTCGCGGATGAGGCTGTCCAGAGTCTGCCAATTGTCCTCGGTGATTGGCTCGGTCCAGCCGTACAGGTCGCGCAGAATGATGCGCACTCCCCAAAAGCCGGAGGTGTTGTGGATGAAGCGCAGGTAGGAGACTGCCTCGGCCAGGCGGGCGTGGGCCTCCTCGTCGCTGGGCTCGTCGGAGAGACGCGCCCCGGAGGGACAGCCGGCAGCGTACAGGTCGCTGATGACCATGTGGTAGAGCAGGATATCGTGCAGCCCCCGCGCCGTGAGGTGGAGGGCGTCGAGGTGGGTGTGACAGTCGAGGAGGGGGATCTCGCTGAGGTTCTCCTCCAGAGACCTGATCAGGTTGTTGTGCTCAGGCATGTGACTCCTCCGAGGGGAGGGCAGCCCCGCATGTACCCGGCCCGCCGGCGCCGGCCGGGGGCGCGGTACGAGCCCGTACGTCCCACGGGCCGGTCATTCCCCGACCGGTGCCGGCCGCTGGTCGGCTCGGTCCGGATCCTGTGTGGCCCGCACTGCCGGCGGGGCGGGGTACAGCTCGTTGTAGTCCTCCCAGTGATCCAGCATGATCTCCGCCTTGCGCCGCAGTTGCGCGGCTACCTGTGGCCCAAAGACGAAGGAGTCTTCCTGCGCGGGATCATCGGTCATCGCGAGCACTGGTTGCGGGCACTCCTCGATGATGCGGGCCAGCTCGTAGGCGCTATCCACTTCCGAGCGGGCGATGGTGCGCAGCTCTACGCCGCCGCGGTTGATGGTGTAGGTGCCCGTGTGGTCACGCCAGACTACCTCTTGCTCATCCGGGGCCAGCTGGGCCAGGGCCTCCTCGTACTGGATGAAGTTGCGGCAAGTAGTAAACAGGCAAGCCAGTGCTCGCAACCGGTAGGCGAGCACGAGGAGGTCTTCGCGGGCCGGGGCAGCCGTGACTGTTGAGGCGAGCGCCTTGGCCTGGTGTGCCCCGCGCTCGGCGGTGGCGATGGCCTCGTTGAGCGAATTGGTCGCCATCCACACCGCGGCGGCTCCGGTTACTCCGCGCCGCCCCAGAATGGCGTGGTAGGAGTCGGCTTCCACCGCGTTCTTCACCACGCGCCAGCGCTGGTACATAGCCTGGTCCTCAGGGGAAAGCCGCGACTGATCGGGGACGAGAGGCATAGTGGCCCAGCGCATCATCCCCACCCCGACCAGCATGATGCTCATGTAGCCGTAGCCGCGCACGTGGCGGACGCAGTCGGCAGCCCGCTCGATGGTCTGCCAGAGATCGAGCAGGGCCTCGGCATGCTCTTCGCCGACCAGCCTGGCTGCCACGCTGCGCAAGACGGCCATCCGAGAAGCCGGCCCGTGAGTAGTCTCCCCGCGCAGGGCGGCGTAGACCGTGCGGAGCAGGTCTCCTACCTGGGGACCAAAGGTTACGCCGACTTTGTCGGTATCAGCGGCAAAGGCACGCTCCATCTCCTCGGCAAAGGAGAAGACCTTGGGGACGCCCACCACCGGGTAGAGATGATTCCCGAACCAGCTGTTGGAACCCATGCCGGAGGACCAGGGACGGCCCTGGGCGTCGCGATGACAGTAATACTGACCGGGCCGGAGAGCGCTGTGCTCGATATGAGGGACGCCCTGGATGTCCAGGTTGACCTGAATCTCGCTGCCGGCCTCGCGCGCCCCCTCCTGGAGCGCGGAGAGAAAGCCGACCACGCGGTCGGTCATGGAGCGAGGCCGGCACCAGTTGGGGCCGTTGTTGCCCGGATAGGAGCCGGACCAGCACACGGCGCCGCCCGAGTCGTTGGTGAAGGAGGTCCAGAAGTCCAACTCGGGGGCGTTGCGGCAGAGTTCGGTCATGGCCCAGCGGAACATGGCCAGGACCTCCGGATGGTCTATACAGGGGCTCCAATAGGGCAGGCGGGCAATACACAGCAGCTCGGCCTGAGCGCCGCGCCAGTCGGGGTGCGCGCGATAGGCGCCTTCGGGTAGCCACATGGGATCGTTGCCGTTCCAGGCCGCCCGCAGACCGAGGGAGCGCAAGATGGCACAGCGCTCCCGGATCAAGGCCATATTGGCCTCGGCCTGGTCTTTAGGCAGCCACTCCTCCAATGCGGGGGGGACGGCGACCTTCCAGAGGGCCGGTTGGATGAACGACCAAATCGGCCAGGAGGCCCATTCGGGGTGAGCATCACGGGGGTCCTGCATCTGCCACCAGGCCCGAGGCAGGACGCTGATGCCGACATGGGTAGCGCCCAGCTCCGCGGCTTGCTCGGCATAGGCGCGGAAGGCGTCCATAGCGGACAGGACCAAAGGATCATCGCCATGGGACCAGATGATGGCCCGGGACATAGTTGACTCAGGCACGGACATGAGAATCCCCCTTACTCTTGTAGAGGCGCGTCTTGCGCAGCGCCGCGAAGACCACCCCTACGCCGTCTCATACTCCAGGTACGGCTCGCCGATGAACTCCCCGTTTCGCTGCGCGCGGAGTAACTCCTCCGTCTGCCGGTCCCACAGGACATCCACGCTGTGCTCCCCCCAGCGCGCGATTATCCGGCGCTGGCTTTCGTAAGCGTAGTCGGTCAACTCCAGCCCGGCGCAGGCGGCGCGAAAGGCGGCAAAGTCGCCATGCTCGCGCTCCGAGCCCATCAGGTAGACCAGCCCGCCGCAGGTCTGGCGAATCTCCGCACCTAGGAAGTCCCGGGCAGGGCCCTCGTAGTTATAGAACGAAACTACGCGCGCCTTGCCGACCTTGTCTACCGACACGGCCCTGGCGCGGCCGTAGTTGGTCAGTGCCAAGGGTCGCAGCGCGACGAAAGAGGGACCGTCGGCGAGAAAGACCCAGTCTTCCTGCTCGCTCGCGCCGGTGAGGTCCGGGCACGGACGGTGCCCGATCCAGACCTCGCCCACCGGATTGAAGTACTCCGAGATGAGGGCACAGGTGCGCAGGCGGCTGATACCCTCCCGAATGACCTCGCCCCCGGCGTACCAGGCCACGGCCAAGGGCCCGCTCTGCAGCGCCCCGCCCCGGCCCTGCTCGGTCACCAGGTCAAGTTTTCCACCGCCCAACTTCTCCTCTACCTGGTCATTGACGATGTAGCGGACGTAGAGCGTGCGGCGGGAGTGGAGACGGCGTAGGGCCTCACTCCTTGCCATCTCTCCGTGCGGGAGAGGGGATCTGGTGCGCCACAGGCCGTGGAGGAAGTCGCACTGGGTGAAGAGGATGCGGCTGGAGGCACCTACGCCGTAGTCCTCGGTCATATAGGTGGACAAGACCGCGCGCCCCCCGGGATGGAAGATGGTGCCCGGGAGAAACCCCCGGTCGGGACCAGCCCACCAGCCCCCCAGAGCCTGCACGTCCACGCCCGGCGGGGCCGGCTCGTTCTCGCGGTAAGCGGGAAGCTCAACGCAGGCGAACATGCGGTTGGGGTAGCACTTCTCAAAGAAGAGCGCCGCGGTTTCGGCGGAGAGTTGCTTGGGCACGGCGGCACACCACATGGCAATGCCGCTTTGCAGGAAGGGCAGGTCGTACGCGCCGCCCACCCCCTCGCCGGTAGCCGAGAAGACGCCCAGGTCGGCCGGAGCCGGCGCCGCCTGCTCACCCATCGCCATGTGCACCAGCGCGTCCAGCGAGGCGCCCAGCCCCAGGCTACAGCCGGTGTAGCTGCGCCCGGAAGGACCCACCGAGAATCCCAGCAGCGGATGCCAGCACACGGCCAACTCACGCCAGATCTTCTCCTCCAGGTCGGCGGCCAGGGCCTGGTGTTCGGGCTCGGGGCACCAGCGAGCCAGCGCGGAGATGCCGGTCAGGAAAACGGGCAGGTAGTTGACGCTGATGAACTCGTGACTGGCCCCGTTGCGCTTGCGCTCCTCGTGGAAGACTTCCAGACGCTCGGCGGCCCGGTCGGCATAGTGGCGCTCGCCGGTGGCGAGGGCGTACTCCCAGAGGGCGAAGACGTTAAGCGCAGCGCAGTTCTCTGTGTAGCGGTAGATATGGTCCCAGGCGTGGTCAATGTGGTCCGCAAGGCGATGCCAAAGCAGATCGTGGGCCGCGGGGGTCAGCCGCTCGCGGTGCAGACGCAGAACCAGCGCAGTCGTGAAGGGCGTGAAGTCGCCGGCTGAGTCGTCGCTGGTCTCCAGGATGCGGTTGGCCAGTTCTACGTGGGGTGCCTCGCCAGGCAGCAGGGCCAGGCAGTGCCACATGCGCTCGCGGAAGCTGGGCGTGCCGCCCGGCCCCACCCAGGAGCCGTCCGGGGCAAAGCGGGGAGCACTGGCGGCGCGGCACTGAGCCAGATAGGCGGCCCGGCGGGCAGCCTGCGTCTCGGGCGCGATCGCGTTGGCGATCTGTTCGGGTGTCATGAGCGAACCTCCGGAAAGACGGCACGGGACTGGGCGACTGGGGGGGATTCGACAGGAGGCTGGCGCAGGCCTTCTTGATTCCGACCGGTCCTTTCTAGCCGACGTAGGGAACGCAGACCGAACTGTCCGGAGGGCGTCCAGGAACTTGTCCCAGGAGGCGGGCGTTCTACCAAAGGACGGGCACGTCCTAGGCTCAGGGGGTATCTGCCATGCGACCCAGTCACCTGGCGGGCGTCTTACTGATCTACCTGGGGGCGGCCCTAGCGTGGGTGATCTTGGGAGCGACCGTCTACCAGCGCTCCGAGGACAGCGAGCGAAAACTGCATTCCCAGGTGGAGGGCCTTTGGGGTACCGCGCTGCAGCAGCGCGCCCCGGCCTTCGCGGTTGAGGAGACTACCCGCAGTAAGGACGCGAAGAGCAACGAGCAGACCAAGACGGTCTCTCACCCGGTCGTGCCCGAGTCCGGCGACCTCAAGGTCAAGCTGAGCTACGAGCCCCGGCGCAAGGGCCTGCTCTGGTATCGCACCTATACGGTAGACTTTGACGCCACCTACACGGTCAAGCACGACTACGTCGCAGAGCCGGTGCTGGTGACCTCCTACCAGTTCCCCACGGCCGACGCCAGCTACGACGAGTTCAGCTTTACGGTCAACGGGCACCAGGCCTCCCAGTCCGGCCTGGTGCCGGGCGGGCTGAAGAAGTCGGTGGAACTGCCGCCCGGTCGGACAGCCCAGGTGCACATCCGCTACCGCACGCGGGGCCTGGATACCTGGAGCTACGCCTTCGGAGAAGGCGTGACGCAGGTCAAGAACTTCGCCCTGGTGGCCGACACCGACTTCAAGCAGATAGACTTCCCCGCCAAGTCCATCTCCCCGACGCAGAAGCAGCCCACCGACCAAGGGTGGAAGCTCACCTGGGAGTTCAAGAACACACTGTCGGGATACCGCCTGGGCGTGGAGATGCCGGAGAAGCTGCAGGCGGGGCCGACGGCGGCGCGCATTGCCTTCTTCGCGCCGGTGGGGCTGCTCTTCTTCGTGGCGGTGATCGTGATCATCGGCATGATGCGCGGGCAGAACCTGCACCCCATGCACTACTTCTTCGTAGCGGGCGGGTTCTTCTCGTTCCACCTGCTCATGGCCTACCTGGCCGACCACCTGGACTTCTCACTCACCTTTGCCATCTGTGCGGGGATGTCGGTGATCCTGGTGATCAGCTACCTGATCCGGGCGATCGGGGCGGGGTTTTCCCTGCAGGTGGCACTGCCCGCCCAGGTACTGTTCCTGGTCATCTTCTCCTACACGTTCTTCTTCAAGGGCTACACCGGCCTGAGCATCACGGTGGCTTCCATCCTGACCCTGGCGGTGCTGATGCACGTGACGGCGAAGGTAGACTGGGGCGGACGCTTTGCTGCGGCCAAGGCGCCACCTCCCCCAGCGCCGCCACCACCCCCGGGATAGCCCACTCTCTGCGCGCCTGGCGCGAACCTCCCCGCTGATCTCCGTGTCTATACAAGAGGGCGGCGCCTGCTAGCCGCCCTCTAGGTGTAACCGGAGGACATAAGGCATGAACGCTGTCAAGACCTTCTTGCTGATGGCTCTGCTCACGGGTCTGTTCCTACTCGTGGGCGACCTGGTCGGCGGGACCAACGGGATGATTATCGCCCTCGCCCTGGCCGCGGTGATGAACTTGGCCAGCTACTGGTTCTCCGACAGGATTGTCCTGGCGATGTACCGCGCGCAGGAGGTCACTGAGAGCCAGGCTCCAGCCCTGTATGCGGCGGTGCGCAGGCTGGCTGCCCGCGAGGGGCTGCCCATGCCCCGGGTGTTCATCATTCCGGACGATTCGCCCAATGCCTTCGCCACGGGGCGAGACCCGCAGCACGCGGTAGTGGCCTGTACCGCGGGGCTGGTGCAGATGCTGGACCAGGAGGAGTTGGAGGGGGTTTTGGCGCATGAGCTGGCTCACGTGCGCAACCGGGACATGCTGATCGGCGCGATTGCGGCGACACTGGCGGGAGCGCTCATGCTCTTGGCGCGGATCGCCATGATCTTCGGCGGGGGGCGCGACCGGGAGGGGGGCGCCCTCGGCTGGCTGCTGATGGTAGTTCTTGCCCCCATCGCCGCGCTGCTCATCCGCCTCGCGATCAGCCGGTCGCGGGAGTACCAAGCGGACGCGGCGGGAGCGGCCATGTCAGGGAATCCGCTGGGGCTAGCCCGGGCGCTGGCCAAGCTGGAGCGAGCCTCCGAGGTGGTGCCGATGGAGAGTGCCGAGCCCAACACCTCGCACCTGTTTATCGTCAACCCGCTGCGGGGGGAGTGGCTGGGGAGTCTGTTCAGCACGCACCCGCCGATTCAGGCGCGGATCGCGCGGCTGGAGGAGATGGCCAGGGGCGCGTAGCCTCGCCGGTCGTCGTCTTCACCGCACCCGCGTCAGGCAGGCCAGGTCGAATTCCACGTCCCCCCAGAGCCAGACGTTGATCCCGGTAATGACTTCCCCCGGCCGGTCGAAGACGATCTCCATACTCACCTGCCGCCACTCGTTGCGATCCAGCGGACAACGCTTCGGCGCTTCGCCGGGGGCCCACTCCCGGCGCGTGCCGCGCTCGGTGGCAAAGTCTACGAAGGCCCGGCCCTCCCCGCGCGCCCAGATCGCTGCTCGATAGAGACTGCCGCAGGGCGGCTCCTCCTTCTGGAGCAGGGACATCACGAATCTGCCCTCCCCGGGCTGAGCCTTGCGGATAACCTGCCTGCCGTCCTTGGCGGTGGGCGAGGGCAGATTCAGATACTCCTCGTGCATGGCGTAGCCATCAAAATGATTCCCCTCGAAGCTGGGGTCATACAGGGGGACCTCTTTCGGCTCCCGAAGGTCGGCGGGGCCGATCAGACGCAGGGCGACCTCATCCAACCAGACGCGGCCGGGCAGGAAGAGGGGACTGCCGCAGTAGGCGTCGGCGGATAGACGGAGTTCTTTCGAGTCGGGACGAGTGAGGAAGCGGAAGGCCACCCGTCGGAACTGACCGGACGGAGGGTGTCTCGGCCCCAGCTCCGAGTAGGCCCGCGAGTAGGTGCTCCCGGTGGCGTCCGTCTCACCCAGAGAGAAGGTCAGGCGCACCGGCGGCTCAATGCGATAGGCGTAGGACAACTCGTACCACGACCAGGGCTGAAGTGCGAGGGGCGCCACGAGTTCCAGATGGGTCAGGGAGTACTCCGGCGCGGCCTGCAGGCAGTAGGAGCGGGTGCCCTCGGAGGCGGTGGTGTCATCCAGGAGCACCCGGTTGGGCGTACCCCGCCAGGCTTTGAGGTCGGGGGACTCGAAGGAGGGATCGGGAAGCAGGTTCGGGCCGGGATCGGCACCGGAAGGGGGAGCGACGAGTAGAAGTAGCATGCCCAAAGCAAGTGCCAGGCGCACTAACTTACCCGGCGCGGCCCTCCGGCGCGGCCCTTTCTCCCGACGGGCGAGGGGTACCACCGGAGAGGTACCGGAGCCCCCAACGCAGAGACGGGAGGGCGCCGCACCGCCTTCCCGGGCACCAACCAACCCCGGGCCGCACCGAAGTGCCGCCCCTACCAGACGGGAGGGCAGAACCCGAGCCATCTCACTTGACCTCCACCGTCACCGTTACGCTCTTGCCGCTGACGATCTCCGTGGCGGTGATCCTCCAACTGCCGGTCGGGTCGTTGAGAGCCGGCTGCCAGAGCCCGGTGTAGCGCCCAGCCGGAGCGCGGACCTTCAAACGGTAGGCTTCCCGCGGCTTGCCGGCCGGGTCGGTAAAGTCCAGACGGTAGACCAGGCTGGTGGGCGGGCCGGTCAAGTTTGGAGTAATCTGGTAGGATGCCACCTGTCCCCGCGCAACGGCCGGGAAGCTCAGCTTCACCCCGTCTACCCGGCAGGGCAGCAGGCTCAGCAGTCGGGGGTAGTCCGCGCTGAAGGAGATGGGGAACTGGGCCCCCTTACCCAGCAACTCCCGCTTGCGTACGTCGTAGAGATAGCCCTCCCGCCCGGGGGAGATGAGAGCCGCCTCTCCCTTGCCGCCCAGCACGCAGATGTGCGTGCCCTGATCGTCGCGGAAGCGAGTGATCTCCAGGCCGCTGAGCGGGTCGCCGCCCGTCTTTCCGAGCACCTGCACTGCCGGGGCAATACCTGCTTGCGCCAATAGGGCACGGATGAACCGCAGATGCCGGGGATCCCGGGCACGGATGTAGTCGGTGTCCAGGTAGTTGAGATATAGCGCGTGGCCCTTGCCGTGGCGGCGCAGGACAAAGGCCGGGGCCTGGTCCTTGGTAAAGTGCCGCCCCAAGGCCGTGCCGTCGGTGGCGGCGATATCGCCCTCGTGGATGGCGACGAAGAACCACTCGGTGCTGAAGGTCTCGAGGAAGCCGGGAGCGCCGTCCAGCAGGCCGACGGTGTATTCCGCGGGGTAGTGAACGACCTTCAGACCTTTGCGTTCAAAGCCGAAGACCCAGTCAAGCGGCCCCTGCCCGCGCCACTTCCCCTTCTCGTCGTAGGCCCCCGGCAGCAGGTCGGCGACGACGGTGCCGCCCGCCTGCACCCACTGGTCAATCGCCTTGGCGGTCTCCGCGGAGAGGCAGAAGTTGGCGGAGAGGAAGAGCAGCCTGATGTCCTGCAGCGCCCCCGTCTGGACCATCTTCTCGCTGACCCAGCGCGGGCGGACCTGCGCATCTTTGAGGGCCGCATCCAGCGAGCGGCGGGAGGACTCGGCCAGCCGGACGTAAGTCTGCTGGTCCATGGCGTCGTCCCCGGCGACCAGCGAGATCAATCCCCAGGGGCGGTAGTCCGTGAACTGGGTGTTCTCCTCGTAAAGCAGCGCCACCGGATCGCGCTGCAGTTCGCTGGTGATGAGCAGCTTGCCCATTCCGTCGCGGATCTCCTGTTCGTATTTCTTCACCCACAGCCCGCGCTGGTTGAAAGCGCCATAGATGGCCGCGCTGCCGCCGCTGAGGTACTGCCACTCGGTGCTGGAGCCGTTGAACAGCGCCCGCCAGGGATGGTAGGCGTAGTTCTTTTCCGGTTGCTCAAAGCCGACTTGGGTGAAGGGGAAGGTGGCGTCGTTCCAGATGTCGTGCCCGAGGTTGAGCGGATAGGCCGCCGAACCCCCGTAGAGGCCGGCGCCCTGCTCGGCCTGGTAGATCGAGAAGCCGCTGCTGGTGGTGCCCCAGGGCACGGAAGCGCCCATCACGGCGAAGTACTTCTCTACCGCCCGGCGCTGTTCGCGAGCCGAGGTCTGGCGGAGGAACTGCTGCACCTCCATCTGGGGAGAGAAGTTGCTCGTGCCGGCCGCGGGAGCCGGAGGGTCTACCTGGTCCCAGGCGGCGAAGTCGGTCCCCCACTGGTCGTTGAGCGCCGCGAGGTCGCCCCGGTATCTCTCCTGCAGGTAGCCCTGGAAGTCGGCCTTCATCTTGTCGAAGAGGATTGCCGTCGCCGGCCACGACTCATTGGCCAGGGACAGTACCCGGCAGCCGTAGCGCCGGAGCACCCGGCCCAGGTTCTCCGTGTAGGTGGCGAAGGCTTTCTCGTACTTGTCCTCGCCGGGCCAGTTGCCCGCATCTTTGGCGGTATTGCCGCCGCCGACCGTGCCCACGCCCACGGCCGGGTAGAAGGCGTTCTCGACGTGCAGGTCCATGTTGGTCCAGACCGCGTTCTTGAACACCAGCGACGCCGGACCGAAGGGGCTGATGACGGCGCCCTCCAGGCCGCAGCGGCGCAGGATCTCCTCCTGCAGGCGCATACGGCGGTACTGGGCCATCCACATACCCACGCGCCAGTCGCCCGCGGGACCGAACTCCGGCACGGTAATCTCCTGCTCGGCGTAGGCCACCGTCTGCTTCCCGCTGCTGACGCGACCGGTCAGGGCCAGGACCTTCGCCGGGCAGTAGCGCAGGTCAAAGCGGAAGGGGAAGCCCCCCTGGGCGGCGGTGACCGGCCTCTCCTCGCGGGCGATAAGCCGGCCCCAGGAGTCCCAGAGCTCGACAGTGGCAGTCGCTGGGAGATCGGCGGGGGTCAGGCTGCCGGCGTTCAGGCGTCCGACCACGGGCGCGCCCGGCTTGAGGATTTCCGCCTCCACAGCAATCTCCGCTTCCGGGCCGGTGGCAACCTCCGTCACGTTCCCGGCCCAGCCGAGCGACTTGCCCCCCGCGTCGCGGGCGACCACGTCCACGTAGTAGCGCCCCCGGCAGCGCACGGCGGGGATGGTCAGCGCGATCTCCTGCCCGGCCTGGAGCGTGACCTGCTGCTTGGCGGTATGGAGGATCTCGCGCCGCTCGTTATGGGCCGCCACCGTCAGAGTGCAAGACAGGTTGGCCGGCGCCGCAGCGATCCGCACGATGACCGGAACCGGCTCGGCCGAGTCAGCGGTGGGAGGCGTGTCCACGGTGAGGACCAGGCCGCTGTCCTTGCGGGCCGCCCACTGGCAAAGCTTGAGGTAGACCGAGGCCAAGTCGTCGGTCCAGCGGTACTCCTGGGCCGGAGTGACCCAGTTCTCCCGGCTCCAGCCGATGACTTCAGGGAAGAAGTTGTTGGATCCCCCCGGGCGTCCCGTGCAGACCACCACCCGGCCCTGGCCCAGTTCGGTGGTGAGCAGATAGGGTAGCCCTGCGACGGTGGCGAGCACCTGCCAGTCCCCCGGCACGGTGACCTGCGCCAGCCCGTTCAGCTGGGGCAGGCTGCGGTAGGCTACTCCGGTCCAGGTCGGATGGGGCGCACCTTCCGGAGTCCAGGGAATCTGACCTGCCTTCACCGGCCCGACCTCCAGGGGCAGTAAATCGGGGAGCGGAGCGCCTTTGGCGTCCCGATCCATGAGCAGCACCAGCCCCAGGCCAGCGCGGATCTGCCTCTCCAGTTCGGCCCGCAGTTCCGGGTTCTGGAAGGGCAGCGCTAGGCCGGCATTGAGGAAGAGCACGTCGGGCTGCACGTCGCGCAAGCGCTTGAGGTACAGACGGGTGGCATAGTCAAGGAAGTTGGCGGCCTGGGTCTTGCTCAGCCAGGGGCTGCCAAAGCCGCCGGCCGTGGACATGGGCAGTAGCCCGATGTAGACCTTGCCCTCCAGGCGCTGCTCGAAGTCTACCACCTCGGGCGCCGCCGGAGTGTAGCCCAGAACCAGTACTTTGAGAGGCCCCCCGGCCCAGGGCTGCGCCCAGGTGCAGTGAGGCAGGACGACACCCTCCAGATGGTCCAGCACGGTGAAGGTCTGCCCGTCGTTGAGCGCCCCGTGCGCTAGGTTGTCGCCCTCCAAATACCCCAGGCCCTGGGCCTCGGTAGCCCGGTACAGGTCGGGCCGGGTGACCGGCATGGGCGAGGTAGGGATGTCGGCATCAGGAAGCAGGGACATGTCGGGAAAGAGTGTAGGCTGGGGGAGGGCGGAAATGGCCGCCCAGAGGATAAGCAGAGCAGAAGCTAGCAGCCAGCCAAACCGTGGGCGCATGTCCTGGACTCCTTCTCGAGGGTTTTGGGGCAGGCGAGCTGTTCGCCGCTCCGACGGCGCATTCCTGCGTCTCAGGAGGCCTTCCTGGCTTCCACGCCGAATCTTAGTACACTACGAGGACCGCCGGGGCCCTCGCCAGGAGGATCCCATGTCCGTCATGACCGTGCTGGGTCCGGTGGAGGCCGAAGACCTCGGCATCACTCTGCCCCATGAGCACATCTTCATTGACCTGACCTGTCAGTTCACCGAACCCGCCGACGAGGCCGGGAGGACCGTGGCGCACGAATTCGTCGGCCCCGAGCACGCCGAGATCCTCTCGCGCAATCCCTACCTGGTGAGGGACAACCTGCTGCTGCAGGACATGGAGGCGGCGGTGGAGGAGCTGGCCTACTTCCGGGCGCACGGTGGCCGGACGGTGATCGACTGCACCTCCGTCGGCGCGGGTCGCGATCCCCGGGGTCTTCGGGAGGTGGCGGAGCGCACCAGTCTGCATGTGGTGGCCGGCAGCGGGTACTACTTGCATGAGACGCATCCGCCAGAGATGGCCGCTTGGACCCCGGAGATGATTGCCGAGGAAATCGTCCGAGACCTGACGGAAGGGATGGGCGACAGCGGCATCCGCGCCGGCGTCATCGGCGAGATCGGCACGGGCGATCCGCTGCATCCGCAGGAGGTCAAGAGTCTGCGGGCGGCGGCGCTAGCGCACGAGACCACCGGCGCGCCGCTGCAGATTCATACCTACCCCTGGGGCCAAACCGGGTTGGCGATACTCGATCTCCTGGCCGAGTACGACGTGGATCCCGCGCGCGTAGTTATTTGCCACACGGACGTAGCCCCGGACCTGCCCTACATGCGCGCTCTCGTGCAGCGCGGGGCGATGGTGGAGTTTGATGACTTCGGCAAGGAGTTCCCCGTGGACCCTGCCGAGTCGGACTTCGCGGGAGGCCCCTTCGCTACCGACCGGGAGCGAGTGGAGGCGCTGGCACGCCTGGTGGAGTGGGGCTACGCGGGGCAGTTGCTGATCACCAACGACCTCTGCCTCAAGCAGATGCTGCATCGTTACGGCGGGCGGGGATATGACCATATCCTGATTAATGTCGTGCCGATGCTTCGCGAAGTCGGTCTGACGCAGGAGACGATTGACCGGCTTCTGGTGGAGAACCCGGCGCGATGGCTGGAGGGTAAGGTGGCTGGGGGTTGATGGGGAGGCGCCATAGAAGACCGTAGGAGGAACCGATGATTACCATTCCTCGCGAGGAGTTTGTGTCGCGTGTCGAGCGTATCCAGGAGGCGCTGGCGCCACGGAATCTGGACGGCCTGATGGTATACGGCGACGAGTATCGCAAGGAGAACCTGCGCTACGTCAGCAACTTCTGGCCGATCTTCGAGCGGTCGGCCTGCTTCCTTCCACGCCAGGGGGACCCCATACTGGCGGTGGCGCCGGAAGGCGAGAAGTACGCCCGTGAGATGACGCCCTGGGCGGACGTGCGCAACATCAAGGAATTCGCCTGCGTTACCGTTCCGGAGGAGATTGACTACCCCCTGGCCGTTTTCTCCTCGCTGCGGGAGATTCTGGGCGACACGCTGGGCAGCGGTCGGCGCCTGGGGCTGGTCGGGATCTGGGATATTCCCCATCCGCTTTACCAGCGCGTGCAGGAGGCCATCCCCGGCCTAGAGCTTGTGCCCTGTGACGACCTGCTCTTGGATATGCGCCTGATTAAGAGCCCGGCGGAGATCGCCTGCTGGCAGGAGGCGGGCCGTCAGGCGTGCGCGGGATATGCGGCGCTGCTAGAAGCCGCCGTTCCCGGCAATACTGAGACCTTCGCGGCGGGCGCCGCGGAGGGGGCGGCGCGGCAGGCAGGCGCGGAAGGGATCATCTTCACCATTATCGGCTCCGGGCCGCGCGCCGAGACTATTATCGGCCGTGCCACTGAGAAGGTCATCCAGGACGGAGAGATGGTAATGGCCGCCCTTGCCGTGCAGTACCAGGGTTACGTCGCCACTGCCGAGTTCCCCTTTGTCGCCGGTACCGCCAGTGACGAGCAGAAGCGCTTCCTCAGTGTGCTGCTGGAGGCGGCTAACGTGCAACTAGCCTACCTCAGGGATGGAGCCATCTCCGGCGAGATGGTGCGAGCTGTGAAGGAGGTCTTCCGCCGGCACCAGATGGAGGCCTACGACGTCTATCCTCCTATGCACGGCGCCGGACTGGCCGAGGCGGAGTCCCCCTACCCCGACGAGCAGGCGACCTACCCACTGCGCGCCGGAATGTGCGTGAACTCAGATATCAGCCTGTGGGGCCATCCGGCCGGATCTAACCGGATCGAGGAGGGGTTCGTGATCGGGGAAGAAGGGCCGATATCGGTGACGCCGTTGATTCGTGACCTGGCGGAGAAAGGAGTCTAGGTGGCTGCAAGCCGATATGCAGCGCAAAGCCGTGGAGCGGCTCTGGGGCATCGGAAGACCGCCGCCTGGACCCACCAGTAGTGTAGGGACATACGCCGGGACAGCCATCGCCACGACCGGCGGCTCAGTTCGGCAGTGGGGCGGAACGTGGGGCATCGTGGGCAGAGCCCTGCAGGGCTTCCTGCGTGAGGACGCGGACATGACTGCCCGGACGGACGGAGCAACAGAGACCGGGGCGCTTAATCGTGCCCTTGAGTAGGACCACACCGATCTTGATGACGCAGCGGTCTGGCAGGCTGTGCGGACACGGATACCTGCCTTGCATGGGCAAGCGCAGGAGATGCCGGCCGCTGGTGAGACAAACCAGGCTTGCACTCGCCGAGCTATTGTGAGAGGTGTTCCCATGAAAACCATCGCCCGCATCCTTACATGCGCTGCACTTCTGGCCGCTAGCGCGGCCTCGTTCGGCGCCAATCCCGCCATCTTGTTTTGCTCCCCGCAGGGGGCGACCATGGGCTGGCTCGACCTGGACTACGCCAAAGAGCTGGTCCAAGCCGGGATCGAGGTGGACTACACCAACAGCCTCGCCGAGGTCACCTGGGACCGGGTCAAGCAGTATAACGTACTACTGCTCTACCTGACTCCGGCAGGTTGGTACAACCCAGACCTCAAGGCCGAGCCGGGCTTTCTGGAGACGGTAAAGCGCTTCGTGGAGGCCGGAGGCGGCGTCTTTCTTTGGGCGGCGGAGAACAACATGAACCGGCAGGTACTGGAGCCTCTTACCGAAGCCTGGGGGGCCAAGCTGCCGGCAGAGAACATCATCGAGAACGACAAGGACCGCCAGGGGACGCTCACCCAGGACTGCCAGTTCGACCCGCTGGCCTATACCGATACCATTCTGCCCTCGCCGGTGAGCGAGGGGGTGAAGGGGATCTGGTACCCTCTGCGCCCGGCCTACAACGGCGGGATGAGTGGGCCGCTGCTGGTGGATGACAACTGGACCGTGGTGGTCAAAGCATCTCCCACCGCCACCACCAAGCCGGTGGACATGAGCCAGTCGCCCAGCGCCATTAAGAACCCCTTCTCTCGTCCGGAAGGGACCGTGACCGCGCCCCCCCTCTTTGCCATTCGCAGCGTGGGCGCGGGCCGGGTGGCGCTCATCAACCAGTGGCAGCAGTTCTCCATCGGCTCCGGGACCAAGTTCATCTTTAACCGTGAGGTCCTGGACCGGGGCGTGAAGGGCCAGCCCAGCGACTTTGGTAGGCTGCTACAGAACACCTACCGCTGGCTGGGGGAACCGTCGCTCAAAAGCGGCGCGCTGGGCGGGTACACGACCGTGGCGGCCCGCCTGGAGCCACCCAACGCGCAAGAGTCGGTCAAGCAGGAGTACCGGGAGAAGCCGGTGGCGTACGACCCGGCCCAACTGGGGACGGTAGACATCCCGGCACAGTGGAAGCTCTATCGCGGCCTGATCGGCGCGAAGTCCGCCTACAGCTCCGGCACGGGCACCATTGCCGAATATGCTGCCGCCGCCAAGCAGGCGGGCCTGGACTTCGTCATCTTCATGGAAGACTTTGACAAGCTCACCAAGGAGAAGTTCGAACAGCTCAAGGCCGACTGCGTGGCCAACTCGGACGACAGCCTGCTGCTGTTGGCCGGCTTTAGCATGATGAACAACGTGGGCAACCATATGTTCTTCTACGGACCGGACCCGGAATGGCCCAGCCCCCTGGTGTTGACCGGGCCGAACAAGACCCTCGCCTACATGACCGAGCAGAAGCCCGACGGGACCTACACCGGGTATATTGCCCCCTTCCTGGACTGGGTCCTGGGTGCCTACCACGTGGAGAGGGGGCAAGTGGGTTACTACAACTTCAAGGGCAGCCCCGGCGGAATGCGGATGCCCGACCTGCGCCTGTACGCCATGGCCGCCGTGCGCTATTACAGGGACGGGGAACTGGTGGAGGACGTGACTGACGACTACTTGTACACTGCCGAGTGCACGATTCCCCCGGCGCCGGCCGCCGTCAACGAGGTAACCTCACCTCGACAGCTGATCGCCGAGGCCAACAGCGGCCATGCCCTGATGTACGCGCAGGCGGAGAATCTGCAGCGCACTAATCCGCGCGGCGTCTTCATGGCCGCCCTGCGTTGGACGCACCAGTACGACGGACTGAACGTGGGCCACTCGGACGGCCCGCAGGTCCTCGCCTGGCCCAGCTGCTTCCGAGTGTGGACCTATGGCGCGGAGGAGTTCGTCGCCAGCAAGAACGTCATGTTCTGTCCGCTGGCAGTGACCTCGGACAAGGGACTCAAGTCGCTCAGCCTCTACAACGGGCGAACCCTGTTCCGTCGCTTCCTGTGCAACGGAGCAAAAGAGTACCGCCAGACGTTGGTGCTGGATGGGACAATCCAGCGCAACATCGTGCTGATTGCCGAGGACATGGCGGGGGGCAAGGCCATCACCTTCGCCCACCGCAACTGGAAGGACGGCGCCCTCTCGCCCTCGTTCTGCAGCGACCACGTCAACGACGGGCCGATGAAGTTGGCCCACGGGCCATACTGGTACCCTTTCGTTACCACTCCCTCACTCTCGCCCAATGTAGCAGGCGACACCTGGGACGGGGGACCGCCGGCAGTAATGCCCAACATCCGCTACCAGGGCACCAACCCCTTCCTGGACAGCGAGCAGGGCAAACTGGATGCCAACCGCCTGGTGCAGTACCCCTCGCTGGAGTTTTCCGACGAGGGCGCGCTGGTCGTCCGGACGGAGCGCACTCAGCAGTATGATGACCGTGTCCAACAGATCGTCAATCCCTGGCACACTTACGGCCCCGTAGACGGGCCGGCCAAGCTATTCACCATCACGCAGCGCTACCGGGAGTGGGTCACGCCGACCGTGGGCGCCTGGAACTTCTACTGGGCCGCTATCCCCGAACGTGTGGGGGCCAACGCCTCGATCCTCACCAACATCCTACGTTTCCAGACCGGCATCACGCCGAAGTCGCTGCTGGCCGGGTTCATGCCGGTAAGAGACGGGTCCCAACTGGTGATGGGCACGCCGGAAGGCGCCCAGGCCGTTGAATGGGGCAAGTACCCCTCGCTCCCGCTCCAGCACGGCGCGTGGTTCGGAGTCGTGCGCGAGGGGCTGGGGAACTCGTACCTCTTCTTCAATCGGGGCCCCGACTTGACCTTGAAGGTCACCGCTCAGTTGGAGCTGCAGGCCAACGTGGAGGGGGTGCAGTGGAAGAAGGGCGACACCTACCTTACGGAGCTGGCGGGCTTTGCTTTCCCACTGGATGTGCCGGTGCAGACGCCCGCAGAACTGCAGAAGTACGCCGACTATCTGTCGAATCCGACCGGGCTGGAACTGCTGCGCGGCAAGCGGGTGGAGTCGCCCGGCATACTTACGGTGGCGCCTTTCAACTACGCGGTGGAGCTTTCCCTGCCGCGTCCCGCGGAGAAGCTGGCGGTTACCGTGCCCCTGATGATCCCCGGACTCAACCCGCGCTGGTCGGTGGGCTTGCTGCAGAAGCAGGGCTACAGCAAGGGCTTCTATGGACCGGGGGAAAACCGCTACCGGGCTCTGGGGCTGGACTTCGAGGGCAATGCCTACGTGCCTCTGTGGGTGAACATGGCGGAGAACACGCGCATCCTGGCGGGGCACCCCATCGTGGCCGGCACCGAGGGAAAGGACCTGTTTATCCAAGTCACGCGGATCAGCGACAGCTCGAACCGCTGGCACGTCTCGGTCAACAACCCGACGGACAAGGCAGTGACCGTCACTCTGCGCCAGGTGATGGAGCTGCCGGGGTTGAGCTTTCCCGAGCAGAAGTTGACGCTGCAGGCGGGGGAATACCGGGTACTGCAGTAGAGACGGCGGGGCTGTCGGCGCCTAGCGGCCGTACAGTCCCTCCAGCATGGTCTTGGCCAGCACCTTGCCTTCCAGGGCGCGCACGACTCGTCGCTTGTCCGCCCCGGGAGGCAGGTCGGTAGTGGTGGCGAGCGCGTAAAGGACGAACTGGTAGCGGTGCGGGCGGCCCGGGGGAGGGGAGGGCCCGAAGTAGCCGGTGCGGCCGGCGTCGTTGTCTCCCTGCCGACAGGGGGGTGAGACCACGGAAGCCTCCCGCGGCAGATTCTCGGGCAGGCAGGTTACTCCAGGGGACAGTCCGTACAGCAGCCAATGCGTGAAAGACCCGCTGGGTGAATCCGGGTCGGTGCAGACCAGAGCCAGTTCCCGCGTACCCTCCGGCGGATTGGTCCAAGCGAGAGGCGGTGATACATTGTCGCCGTCTCCGGTATATTTGGCGGGGATGGGTTCCCCGTTCTTGAAGGCGCTGCTGACCAGTTCCCAGGCCACGGTCGCTCCCTCCTTCACGGTCGGGGCCGATCCAGCCGAGGCGGGCGTCTCTTCACCGCGCTCCCGCGCACAGCCGAGTAAGAGCCCGACCAACAACAGCACTCCGGCACTGCGCGACAGATGGAACATGTGGACTCACCATGAGACGTGAGATGCCGAGAGAGACAAGCCGGGCAGAGAAGACTGATACGGCTATGACACCCAGTCTTGATCTTCCCTACAGCGACCGATTTCCCGATTCCCGGCGGGTAGACCTCTACCCTCCCACTGCGCCCGCCCTCGGCGCGGCCTTGCTATTCATCCATGGCGGCGGCTGGAGCGCCGGGGGCCGCAAGCAGTGGCGAGCGGTGTGTGAGTACTGCGCCGGGGAGGGCTTCTTCTGTGCGTCTCTCAGCTACCGTCTGGCCCCTGCGTACCGCTTCCCGGCGGCGGTAGAGGATGTCCGCCTCGGCATGGCCTGGCTACGCGCCCGCGCCGAACAGTACGGCTATGCCCCCCACTGCCTCGGCGCGGTGGGTTCCTCGGCGGGCGGGCACCTGGTGGCCATGTTGGCCACCCTGGCTCCCGAGGACCCGCTGGGCTGGACCCCAGAATTGGCCTGTCCCGATACTCGCCCCAACGCCGCGTTCTGCTACTGTCCGGTCGTGTCCCTCCACTCCGGGCGACCGGAATCGGCGCTGCTCGAGGAGTGTTACCACGCCTTCCTGGGCGCCACTGAGGAACAAGCTCCCGATCTGTATCGCCTTGCCTCTCCCCTACACCGCGTTACCGGCGGCGAGCCGCCTTTTCTCTTCCTGCATGGGGACAAAGATACCGACGTGCCCCTGGCCCAGTCCGTTCTCATGGCCGAGCGGCTGCGGGCGGCGGGTGCGACGGCCGAAGTGGTGGTGCTACCGGGCGTCGAGCACGGCTTCGGCTACGGGGTGGCGACTGAGGCGCAGCGGCGGGCGGTGGCAGAGGTGGTGCGCTGCGCCCGGCAGTGGCTGGTCAGGACCTAGGGGTACCCGGCCTTTACCAGTTCGGCGAACTCCTTGCTGACCTTGACCACGTAGTTCTGAGTCTCTTTATACGGTGGTACGCCTCCGTATTTCTTCACTGCATTGGGTCCGGCGTTGTAGGCGGCCAGCCCCAGGATGCATTGCTCGTAGTTGGAGCGCCCCGCAAAACGCCGCAAGTCCTCGGAGAGTTCCCGCAAACCCGCCCGAATATTCTGCTGAACGTTCCAGGGGTTGCTGCAGCCCAGGTCCTCCAGTTCGTTGTACATGATCTGAGTCATGCCCAACGCTCCGGCATGGGAGCGGCACATGGGATCGAAGTCCGATTCCGCGTGGATCATGGCGAAACTAAGCCGGTGGTCTATGCCGTAAATGGCCGAGTAGGCGATGACCCAGCGTACGGTCAGCTCCAGTTGCAGGTCGGTCAAGCGCGGGTTGTGCTTGCTGACCCAGGCTTTCCACTTGTTGATGCCGGCCTGGTCCATACCGACGTCAGGCAGATCGGAGGGGCTCACGGCGGCCCCCGGGGTAGTGGGTACCCCGTCCCAGACCGGCTGCACGGTGGGCGCAGGCGGGACTAAGGCGCTCGTGCCAGCGGCCGTTGCCGGCGCCGGCCCCCCGACCGGCACCAAGGGGGTCCCTGGCGTCGCGGGCAAGTAGGGCCCGGCCGCCGCCGGCGCGGGCTCTGCGGGCGCGTCGGACTCTCGCAGCACCCCTTCCAGGCGGAATTCAGTGCCCTGCCCCTCGCCCGGCAGCGAGGCCAGTACACGTACCGGCTCATCCAGACGGATCCCCTGCAGGGCTTCCCCGGCGTGCAAGGTCAGTGTGACCCCCTCCAGGGTCTGCAACAGGAAGCAGTAATGGGGCGTGTTGTCCCCTTCCTGCCAGTGAGCCATGGACTGGAAACGACCGCGGATTTCCATCGTCTTGCCGCGCAGGGACTGGTCACAAGCAGCCAGCATCGCCGCGGACACTGCCGAGTCAGCCCGCAGGGCAGTCTTGAGCTGCAGGTACTGTGTCAGTGCCTGCTGGGGGTCGCTCGCATACACGAAAGCCCGGGCGGGCGCCGCCAGGAGCAGCCCCATCAGCAGTGGCGACAACAGGAAGAAACTAAGGCGGGAACTCACCTAGCGGCTCACCTCCAGGGGGAGATTCTGCAGGGCGCTTACGAAGTCCGCGTAGGCCTGCGGACCGTAGAGCATAAGGACAATACGCTTGAGATGTACTGGCCTGCCCTGGGCGAAATCGGCGACGGCGGCGATCATAAGCCGGGCACACTCCTCCAGCGAGAAACCACCCACGCCGGTGCCGAAGGCAGGCAACGCCAGGGAAGCAAGCCCCAACTGCTCGGCCAAATCCAAGCAGGAGCGGGTGGTTCGGGAGATGAGGCCGGCGGAGGTCTGCAGGTCCTGGCCCATGACAGCGCCGTGCAGAATGGCACGGAAGGGGAGAGCCCCGGCAGAGGTGGCCACGGCGCTCCCGACGGGGATGGGGCCCTGGGCCATGGCTTCCGCCTCAATCTCTGCCCCGCCGGCGCGCTTGAGCGCCCCGGCGACGCCGCCACCCATCCACAGGTGCTTGTTGGCGGCGTTGGCTACCGCCGCCGTGTCGGCCCGGGTGAGATCACCCTCCCGCACCTCCAGAACTACTTCGCCAAGTTCCACGGCTACAACGGTTGCGGCCATGATGCCGTCTGCAGGGCGCGCAAGACCCACAATCCAATCCCAGAGCAGGGTCAAATATACCAGTTTGGCCCTCTTTTCGTCAAGCCAGGAGGCGGTTCGGGAGCGACCTCTACCACGGTGGCTCCCGGGGGCGGCACGAGTGGCCTGACCGCAGGGCAGGCCAGGAGCCCAGTCCCTGGCGAGGCGACCGCGTTCACGCGGCAAGTTGGTCGGCTGGTCTCGGGCGGGACTCAACGCGGACGCCGCTCAGCCGAGTCCTCCGGTACGCCCCCGGTCTGTAACCACGACAAGTATCTGACCCGGGCGGGCGGAGCTTCCTACTCCTCCGTTCCATACGCGGCCGCAATCGCCTTTCGGTGATCGAACATCTCCTCAATCGGCCCTAGCTGGGCCTCCAGCTCGCCCGGCGGCTCGTATGTGTCCAGGTCTTCCCCGTCGGCAAATCCTCGGAGCAGTTCCACCATGTACAGGAAGTTGCGCAGGGGGACGTCCGGCGGTGTTCCATGGTCCACGGTCGGGATATATCCGCCGTACTTGCGCGCCACTCGGTAGCGCTTGACTACTTCCGCCCGCACCCGCTGTTTGCTGAAGCGCAGCTCCCGTTTGTCAATGCCGCCCTCCATGAACAGCATTGGGCACTGCTGCAAGAAGGTCTCCGGGTCATTACCCGCCGCGATCTCAATCGGTGAGATGCCCATGATCCCCTCGGGGTACATGACGTTCAAGATCTGGCCGTTGTAGCCGTCGGAGTCCATGGCAAAGCAGCTGACGCCCCTGTCCCGGAAGAACTGGTGCAGGCGACGGTAGCGCGGCAGCATGAACTCGCGCATATGCGCGGGGGAGATCATGGCCGCGTGCTTGTAGGCCATGTCTTCCGACATCACGACGTAGTCCACCCGGATATTCGAGAAGGGTTCGCGGCAGATCTCCATGATGAACCAGGTCCAGTACTCCATCATCTCGTGCACCAGGTTCGGCTGGTCGTGGAACATAATGGAGAGCCCCTCGAAGCCGCACCAGTCACGGGCGGTCCAGTACAGGCCGGGGATGCTGACGCCGACCGGAGCGTCCGTGCTCCGGCAGTAGTCCACCAGGTCGCGCCAGCCTTTCCCCGGCACGTACCGGCGATAGCCGTCGGGGTTGAGGGTATCCGGCACCGGGCCTCCCTCATCCGACTCGGTCCGCGCCGGTGTGTGCGGGTCGAAACGCTTCTTCATCTGCTCAAAGTCCGCCGGCGTCTTGACCGGGAACTCCAGGTAGCGGCGGGTGGCGAAGCCCTCCGTGGGCTGGTTGATGGCGTCTACGCGGGTAACGCCCCAGGAGTCCCGCCAGACCCGTGTGTTGCCGCGAACCTCGATAATCTCCTCGGGGAAAGCGGGCAGGGGACCGAAGTAGAGCTTCCCGATTCCGCAGAACGGGTCGGTGCCAACGAACTCGCTCCAGTGGTCGAGCAGCTCCTGGGTCAGGCCCTGCTTGCGCCAGGCGGCGATCGTGGAGGCGCGGGGCCCCCCGAAACGGTAGGGCATCCGGTCCGGCTGTTGATGCCGGAAGACGGCCAAGAGACGTTCGCGGTGGGTCATAGGCTGGGTCCTTTCGTGAGGCATCGTCGCAGGCCCCTGTTCCTTGCCGGTCGGGCCGGGACCTGCCACGCCTGCCGGATACCGGCGCACCCGTGCCGCACCGGCAGGATTCCCCGACGCGGTAGCGAATTGAGAATCACTGCGCATAAGCATGCACTCGGAACCTTCCGCAGCTTCTGTCGGTCCAACCGGCGTACTGCCCACAACGCCAGCCTTGCAAGGGGGTTTCCGTCATGAAGCACATTCTCGCTGTCTCGCTGTCGCTGCTCTTGCTGGGGGTAGTCGTGGCCTCGGCCGCCGACTTGCCGCTCACCCGCGTCGTGCTCTACTCCACCGGCGTCGGCTACTTCCAGCACCAGGGCACAGTCGAAGGCGACGTCACCGTGCCGCTATCGTTCCGCGTCAGTCAGATCAACGACATTCTCAAGTCGCTGGTCTTGACCGACCAGGGCGGAGCGGTGGGTCCGGTCACCTACGCGCCCCGCGAGCCCCTGGATAAAGCGCTCTCCGCCTTCTCCGTCAACCTGGGGGACAATCCCTCGCTCTACGACCTGCTGCTGCGCCTGCGCGGCGCGGAAGCGACCCTGGCCATGGGGCGCGACAACTGGCGCGGGTTGATCCTCGGCGTCGAGACCCAGGAGCTCACCGTCAAGGAGACCACCGAGGTAGTGGAGTACGTCAACCTACTTACCGAGCAAGGCCTGCGCAGTCTTCCGCTCAAGCAGGTGAACTCGATCAAGCTGACCGACGCGAAGCTGAGCGGTGAGCTGACCGCGGCCCTGGGCGCCATCGCCGCCAGCCGCGATGTCGCCAAGCGCCAGGTGGAGCTGCACTTCTCCGGCAAGGGCAAGCATCAGGCCAGCGCCGGGTACCTGCTGGAGACCCCGGTCTGGAAGACCACCTACCGCCTGGTGCTGGGCGAGAAGCCCTACCTGCAGGGCTGGGCCATCGTCGAGAACACCACCGACAGCGACTGGAAGAACGTGGAGATGGCCCTGGTCTCGGGGCGACCGGTGAGCTTCACCCAGAACCTGTACGAGCCGCTGTATGTTTCGCGACCCGAGGTGCCGGTCTCCTTGCCGGTGCCGGTCGCGCCCCGCCTGGCGGAGGGCGCAATCGAGGAGCGGGCGCGGGAGATGGCAGACGGCCGGGAGATGGCCAAAGCGGAGGCCGCCCCCACGGCCCCACCCGTTCCTGCGGCTGCGGGCATGCGGGCGATGGCGCGGGGCGCCGGCGGCTTTGGCAGCGGAGCCGCGGATCGTTTGGCCCTGCAGGCCAGCGTCACCGCAGCGGCCGAGGGAGAGAGAGTCGGCGAGCTCTTCTCCTACGAGATCACCCAGCCGGTGAGCATCGGGCGGCAGAACTCGGCGATGATCCCCATCGTCGCCACCGAGATTGGCGGCGAGAAGCTGGGGCTGTACAACGCGCAGAGCAACGCCAAGCATCCGCTGCACGCCTTCCGGCTCAAGAACACCTCCGGGCTGCACCTGATGGGCGGGGCCATCACCGTCTTTGACGGCGGCGCTTACGCCGGCGATGCCCTGGTGGACGACCTCAGCGCCGGTGACGACCGCCTGGTCACTTACGCCGTTGACCTGGGGACCGAAGTGGTCACGGAGCGCGATAGCGCCAGCGCCGAGGTTTCCCTCACCATTGACAAGGGCGTCCTGTTCGCCAAACGCAGGAACGCCCTGACCCTCACCTACACACTCAAGAACCGCACCCAGCAGCCGAGGACGATCCTGGTGGAGCAGCCGATTATGCAGGGCTGGGACCTAATCGCCCCGGAGAAGCCGGAGGAGAAGACGGCCAGCTACTATCGCTTCCGGGCCGAAGTCAAGCCCCAGGGGGCTGAGAAGCTGGTCGTGAAGTTCGAGCAGCCCGTAGTGGAGACCGTCATGCTGCTCCAGCCCGACGTCCTGCCGCGCGTCACCCTATTGCTGCAGTCCAAGGTGATCAGCGAGCAGGTCAAGGCCGCGCTGCAGGAGATCATCAAGCGCCGCGCGGCGATCGCCGACGTGGCCGACCAGAGGCAAAAGAAGGAAGCGCGCCTGAAGCAGATCGGCGAGGAGCAGGACCGCATCCGCAAGAACATGGAGCAACTGGACCGCAACTCCGACCTGTACAAGCAGTACGTGGCGAAGCTCACCGCCCAGGAGGAGGAGTTCGATTCCACCCGGGCGGACATCGCTAAGCTGCAGGAGCAGGAGAAGAAGCTCAAGGATGACCTCGACGCTTACATTCGGGGGCTGAGTGTGAGCTAACCTCACCCCCCATTTCCCCCTCGCTCGCGGGAGTGGGATGCGGAGAAGCAGGGAGGAACCTGGGGCCGGATGGGGAACCCCCCGTCCGGCCCATCTTTGTGCCTCGCCGTCAACCTCATCCGCAGGAGACTACCCGCAATGCTCTACATAGACAAGGGACTCAACGACGCCTGGGTGCGCCCGGAGCACGTCCGGCAGACCGCGCCGGGACAGTACCGGATCGCACTGCACGAGCCGCTCGGCCAGGACTGGGACCGGCAGATCGTGCGCCATCGCTTGCCTGGGGCCGAGCCGGGCACGCCGACCCAGGTCACCTGCGCCGGAAGCCGTGTTCCGTGTCAATGGGACGGTGAGAGGCTGGCCCTGCTTGTCGAGGGCTTGCGTGCCGGGGAGCAGCGCCTCTACGAAGTCACTCTCCAGGCTGGTCCCGCTTCCAAGCCGGGCGTCACGGTGCGGGAGACGCCGGAGGGCGTGGAGGTGGACAACGGCACGATGGCACTCCTGTTGCCCGCCTCGGCTGGTGGTGACTTGCCCTCTCCCCTACCCGGCCCGCTGGTCTCCATACGCGGGAGCGGCGGTCCCTGGCGGGGGCGGGGACGGCTGGAGACACCGGCTGTGTGCACGAGCGTTACCACCGCCGTGACCGGGGAGGGACCGCTATGGACTGCCGTCGAGGTGGTCTTCGCGCTCGAGGGCGGCCCGCGCTACCGGACCGAGTTCCGCGTGTTCTCCGACGAGAACTATGTAGAGGTCCACGAGGAGAGCACGCTGCCGATTCGCTTGTGGCCACAGCCCCGTCCCTGGCGGGAGATCGGCAGTCTCGGCGGCTCGCACTGGGCGCAGGGGGTGGAGAACCTGGCCAAGCCCTGCCTGCGCCCCTGGCCCACCAGCAACTTCCTCTTTGACCTGCGCGCCGGTTGGGATCCCGACCGCCTGATCACCCACTCCACCGCCTCCTGGGAGATCATGGATCTGCCGCTCGCGTCGCCCACGCTCAAGACCTACACCGCCATGCGCGCCGACCGGCCTTTCATTGACGGCGGCTGGCTGGGCGTCTATGCAACCGGCGGGGAGGAGCTGATCGGCGTCGCCTCGCTGGATATCGCCCACTGGGGCGTCCCCGACGAAACCCTCCATCCCGCCCACCGGAGTTCCGGCGCAGTGGAGGAGGTGCTGCTGCTGGACGGTGAGGAGGCGGGGACCTTGCTCAAGTTCCCGGTGGAGCAGTCCCGGCGGCGCTGGCTGCTAGCGATCGTGCCGGCCGCGGCAGCGGAGGCGCTGCGCCCCATGGAGGAGGCGGACCTGCCCCCCGGAGCACCTCCTGCGGCAGCCACCGCCGACGAGACGCCTGCGCCGCCGGGTAAGGACCCTCGTCGGCTGGCTCCCGACCCGACCTTTCCTCTCTGGCAGTTGCGTGTCCGTCAGGGGGACCTGCGCCTGGACAAGGTCAAGGACTGGGTACTCGACTGGCCTGACCGAGACGATAGTCATCCCCGCATACTATGCGCAGCAGGTGACCTGCCTGCTATCCGAGAGAAGGTCCTGAGCGTGCCCGAACTGCTGCACAACTACGAGGAGACGAAGCAGTACCGCAGCGCCGATCGTTTCTTCGTGGAGGGAGAGGCTCCTGGCCTGGCGGCGATTGAGGCCGCCACCCACGCGGGAGAGATTGTCCAGGGCGTCCTCGAAAGGGGCTACACCGGTCCGTCCTACTGCATCGCCCTGGCCCGCCCCCTGCGCCGATACGCCCTGGGCTGTGACGTGCAGTGGGCTTCGCTTACCGCCGAAGAGAAGCGGGAGGCACGCCGCGTCTGCGCGCTGGCCGCCTATATCATGAGCGACGGCGACTGGTGGCAGTACGCGCTCACGCCGGGAGGGACAACCTACCTGCCGAACTTCAACAGCGACGTCTTCACCTGCACCGGCCTGCTCGGGATGTTCCTCAGCGACCATCCCAACTCGGAGACCTGGATCAAGTTCCTCACTGACCGCATGGAGATTGAGCTGGAGCACCACCTGCGCCTGGACGGCGGCGGCGACGAGAACATCGGCAACTACCTCCCCGCTACCTGGTGGATGCTGTATCTACCCGCCTTGTGGGGTCTCAAGCAGCTGGGGATCAAGGACTATTCGGATGACCCCCGCGTCCGAGCCGGGGCCCGGTTTCTGCTCAAGGTATTGGGGCCGCCCGATCCGCGCGACGGCGGCGGGCGGCAGATGCCGCCTATCGGGCACCATCCCGGCGCACGCAAGCAATTCTTTCTCTACGCCGGCCTGGCTGCGTTTGTGAAAGACAGCGACCCCACCCTCGCGGCCAATCTCATGTGGGCCTGGCGGCAGGTCGGCTCCCCGGTCTCCAATTCCTACGACCACTCCGGCATTACCGCCAGCCCGATCACACGGCACTACTTCATGCTCGACCCCACCATTGAGCCGGTGGCCCCGCGCATGGAGAGCCACAACCTACCCTATGTCGGCGCCGTCTTGCGCAGCCACGATCGCAGCGGTCGGGGCAGCTTTCTGTTCCTGAAGGCCGGTCGGGTGCATTCCCACCATGAGGACGACGAGGGGTCCATCCACTACTTCGGGCGGGGAGTTCCTCTGGCCGTAGATGGCCTACCCCTGATGAACCTGCAGCTGGCCGAGTTCCACAACGTGGTCTCTTTCGCTCGGCCCGGCCAGCCGACGGCAGTCGTGGAGCAGTACACCGAGACGCCGGGCGCCGACTACGTTCGGGCCCGCATGAATCCCCGCGCCTTTCCCGTGGACGGTAGCTACTTCGACGGTCTGCACCGCAGCGGCTTCACGCGGGAGATCGTTTTCGTCAGGGCGCCGCAGCCGGGCGGCGTGGAGTACGTCGTACTCAAGGACAGCTGCTGCGGTCCCGACCCCTGCCAGTGGAACCTGGACGTCCTGTCAAAGCAGCCCAGCCTGACTGCGCCGGGACGGGTTTGGTTTCCCGGACATCCCGAGTTCGGCATGGGCCTGGAGGTGGTGATGTTAGAGCCGCCCGACGGTGGGATCCTCTTTGAGCAGGGCCAAGTCCACGAGCCCATGCTCACCCCCGAGGGCCGGGCTACGCTCAAGGTCGGGGCGATGGACTGGACCGTGCTCGAGCATTGGCTCATGCGCGTGCCGGCTGGGCCGGGGGAGACCTTCGTGGCGCTTCTCTTCCCCCGCCGACCGGAGGAGGCGGCGCCCGAGGTGGAGTACCTGGCGCGCGAGGAGACCCTCCGCGTCCGCCACGGGGAGGGGCAGGACCTGATCTTCCTGCGCCCTAACCCCGGCCTCCAGGTCAGCCTGGACGGGGTAGTTTTTGCCGGCCGGGCCGGGATTGCCCGAGACATTGGGCGCGGCTACGACCTGTACCCCTTGGATGCCCAGCGCATGGATCTCGCCGAGCGGGCCGACCGCATTGTGTTCATCTGAAGAAGGCCCTCTCGCCCGGGTCGTCGAATCACCGGCGCGTTACCAGTCTGCATCTACGGAGGAGCCCTATGAGATTCGGAACCCAACTGGGAGCTCTCGGTAAGACCGACCGCCGCGAGGCGCTGGCATACGCCAAGTCCCTGGGCTGCCAGGGGCTGGAAGTGAGTCTCGCCGTGGCCCCGGCGGGCCCGGAGACTCCTGACCTAAAGCCGCTCCTGCAGGAAGCGCAGACTATGCGCGCGGACTTCGAGGCTGCCGGCCTGGAGTCCATCTCCCTCTCCCCCGGCCTCCTGCTCAAGCACGCCGAGTACCCGGAGGTGGTGCTCGCCTGCTGCCGCGTCACCCAGGCCCTGGGCGCGCGCACCATTCGCATGTTCTCCGCCCCGCACGTACGCATGGGCGGGCCGAACTCGGTACTTTCTGACTTCATGGCCGAGTTCGACGGCACCCGCTCTGGTGCCTACTGGCTGCAGCGCAACCGGGAGGAGCTGGCCCGGCTGGTCGAGCTGTCGGAGGGCTACAATGTACGCTATTCCTTTGAACTGCACCACGGCTACGTGGTCAACTCCGCCAGCGGCGCCTTGCGCATGATGGAACAGTTCTCGCCCGAGCGCGTCGGGATCATCATGGATCCCGGGAACATGTGCTTTGAGGGTAACGAAGGCTGGCGCAACTCAATCGAGCTAATGGGACCCTACCTCGACTACATTCACTGCAAGAACGGCCGCTGGGACCAGGGCCCGGACGGCCGGTGGAAGACCAGCTGGGACAGCCTGGCAGGCGGCATGGCCAGCTACCCTGAGATCGTCACCGCCCTGAAAGACACCGGCTTCACCGGCTACCTGAGCATCGAGGACCTGCGCGGGCACCTAAGTGCCGAGGAGCGCATTGGCCAAGGCATCGCCTATCTGAAGGGCTTGGCGGAGTCGCAGGAAAGAGTCATGCCGGTCTAGAGACAGACGTAACGCCACACGAAATCAGCACACGGAGATAGACGCATGCTCACAGAAAAGATAACCGTTGGCCTCGTCGGCTGTGGCGGAGCCGGGCGCAATATTCACATGCGCCTGCTGACCAAACACGCCGACCTTTACCAGCCGGTCTGCTGCGCGGATGCCGTACCGGAGGCTGCTTCTCGCCTGGCCGCCGACTTTGGCCTGCGGGCTCTCTCCGGCGTGGAGGAACTGGTCACCGACCCCGAGGTGGAGCTGGTCGTCGTCGCCACCAAGCCCCCGGTGACTCATCGCGACATCGCAGTTATGGCCCTGGCCGCGGGCAAGCACGTCGTGGTGGAGAAGCCCATGGCCGACACCGACACCCAGTGCGCCGAGATGGTGGCAGCCGCCGACTCCGCTCGCCGGGTGCTGGCGGTGCACCACAATCGCCGCTGGGATGTGGACTTCCTCACTGCCAAGTATGTGCTGGACTCCGGCTGGCTGGGTGAGCCGCGCCTAATCCGCAACGAGTACCTGGCGGGCTTTGAGGGTTCCTCCTACGACTGGGGCATCCACCTGGTAGACCAGACCATGGCCCTGAGCCTGGGCCAGCCCTTCGTAGAGATGTCCGCTACCTTTGCGCGCCCCCATCCCGAAAACCCCTCCGAGAGTGAGGGGTTCTTCGCCTGTCGCCTGCGCACTGCCGACGGCGTGCTCCACGACCTGAGTATGCTCCCGACCGCCGAAGGGAACCTCAGCCTGCCCGGACGTATGCCTTACCGCTTCCTACTGGCCGGCACCGAGGGGGTCATCTACCAGAACTGGTGCCAGCGCCCGGAGGACGCCTGTATGAAGGACTGGAGCCTCAAGTCTTTGCACGAGGAATCGCGCATCATCGCCCTGCCCTTCATCGCGACCGATCTGAGCGTGCCGGACTTTTACCAGATGCTCTACCGGGCGATCCGCGAGGACGGGCCGATCCCGGTGAGCGGTCGCGAAGGCCGGCGGGCCGTGCGCGCCTGGGAATTGATGGGACAGGCTGCGTGCGCGGGAAAGACCTTATCCATCAACTTGTAGGACCGATCCCCCGACCCAGCGCGACGGACCTGCAGGAGGAACTCGAACATGTCACCAGCCACCGCCCTTGCTCTCACCGGCGGCGCCCCGGCGGTCGACCTTCCGGCGCCCAGATGGCCGCAGTCAGGTGACCTGGAAGTCGCCTGGATGGAAGCGGTCGTCCGCAGCGGCGAATGGTCCTGGCTGGGCCCGCACGAGCGCGCCTTTTGCCGAGACTACGCCGCCTTTATCGGCACGCCCTACTGTGCGTGCCTGGCCAACGGCACCGTCACTCTCCAGTGCGCCCTACAAGCGGTGGGCGTCAAGCCGGGCGACGAGGTTATCGTCCCGGCCCTGACCTGGGTCGCCACTATGCAGGCGGCCCTGGACATCGGGGCCAGTGTAGTCCTGGCCGACATTGACCCCGATACGTACTGCCTGGACCCCGCCGCGGCGGAGGCCGCTCTGACGCCACGGACGAAGGCAATCATTCCCGTACACCTTTACGGCTGCATGTGCGACATGGATGCGCTCCTCGACGTGGCTCGCCGCCACGACCTGAAGGTCATCGAGGATGTCGCCCATCAGCAGGGGAGCCGCTGGCGCAATGTGGGGGCGGGAGCCCTGGGTGAGGTCGGGTCCTACTCCTTCCAGCAGAGCAAGATTCTCACCTGCGGGGAAGGCGGCGCCATCACCTGCAAAAACGAAGAGGTCTACAACACCATTTTTGCGCTCAAGCACGTGGGCTGGAGTCGGGACGGGACCACCCCGGCGACCCGTTACGGACACAACTATCGTTTCACCGAGATGCAGGCCGTGCTGCTGCGCGGAGGTCTGCAACGCCTGCCGGAGCAGTTGCGCGTGCGGGAGGAGAACGTGGCTCGGATCCGGGAAGGGCTGGAGCGGATCGGCGGCCCGTTGCGCGTGGCCCGGCGGGATCCCCGTGTCACCCGGCAGGCCTACTACGCCCTGACGCTACACTTTGACCCGGACCAGGCCCAAGGGGTGACTCGGTCGCACTACGCAGCGGCGCTCGGCGCGGAAGGCTGCCCAGTAGGCGCCCCCTATCCTCCGGTCTACCGCAGCCCGCTGCTCAACCTGCACGACGACACCAGTCCCATTCCCTTCCGCGCTTCCTGCCCGCAGGATTACGCGAGCCTGCGCTTGCCGGTGACCGAGCGCGTCTGCGAGGTGGAGGGCTTGGTAATGATGCACTGGCTGCTGCTGGGAAGCGAGGCCTACACGCTCCAACTGCTGCAGGCAATAGAGAAAGTCAACGACCGCCTGGAGCAGGTCAAGGCGCATTACGCCTCGGTCGAAGCGTAATCCGCGAGGTGCCGCCATGCCCGGACTGGACGAACTGAAGGAGGACTACGTACAGGCGCAGACACTGGACGCGGAGCTGGAGGGCTGGCTGGCGGAAGTCGCGCCCTACCAGTGGCGGCCGGTGCACCCGCTAACACCCGGCCGCGCCGCCCTGCTGATGGTGGACATGAACCGCCCCTTCGTGGAGCCGGGCGGTTTGCTTTCCGCCCCGAGCGCACCGGCGATTGTGCCGCGCCTTATCCAGCTGGTGGCGAGCTTCCGTGAGGCCGAGAGGCCGGTCTTGTGGCTGGTCCAGGGACACCATTCCCTGGAGCACGACCGCGGTGCACACCTGGCCGAGTGGTGGCCCACTATGATGCGCTCCGGTACCGCGGATGTAGAGATGGCGGCCGGCCTGGAGCCGCTCCCGGACGAGAAGATCATTCTCAAGCGCCGTTACAGCGGCTTCTACCAGACGGACCTGGAACTGACCCTGCGCTGCCTGGGCGTCACACAGGTGGTGATTGCCGGCCTGCTGACCAACGTCTGCCCCTATGCGACCGCCGTTGATGCCTTCATGCGCGATTTGGACGTCTACTACCTCGCCGACGGCACCGCCGCTCATAACCGGCATCTCCACGTCACCGCTCTGCAGAACCTCGCCGCCTGGTGCGGGGCCATAGTGACGGTCGCGCAAGTGTGTCAGTGGTTGGTCACCCCGCCGCTGTCCTAACCATGCTCCGCCTTCGTGTCATGACGCAAGCCGATATTCCCCTGGGCATGGCGCTCAAGCGGAAGGCCGGCTGGAACCAGACGGAGGCTGACTGGCGCCGCTTCCTGGCCCTGGAGCCGACGGGGTGTTTCGTGGCCGAGTACGCCGGAGAGGCGGTGGGCACCACCACGACTTGCGTCTTCGGCCACGTGGCCTGGATCGCCATGGTGCTCGTGGCACAGGCCCAGCGGGGCCGAGGGATTGGCACCGCTTTGCTGGAGCACGCGCTTGCCTATCTGGAGGCCCGCGACGTGCACTCCGTCCGGCTGGACGCTACCGCCGCCGGCCGTCCCCTGTACGAGCGGCTGGGTTTTGTGGCACAGTACGGGCTGGTGCGCTGGGCCGGGACTCCTCAGATTGGCTGCGGCGAGGCCCGCGCACAGGTGTATGCCGAGGATTACCTCGAGCCCTTGGCCGCATTGGATGAGGAGGCGACGGGCGCTGACCGCCGACGGCTCTTGGCCCGTCTGGCAGATGAGTACCCCGAGATGGCCTGGTTCACCACCGACGGGGGGGAACTGACCGCCTACCTGATGGCGCGAGGTGGAGACCCGGCTACCCAGATAGGTCCCTGCGTAGCGGCCCTCGAGCGCGACGGGTGGGCCTTGCTTACCGCGGCTCTCGCTCAGCGCCGGGGGGAGCCGGTCCTGGTGGACATCCCGGAAGAGAACGCCGCCGCCACCGATGTGGCCCGCACCGCCGGTCTGACTGCGCAGAGAACCTTCACCCGTATGTGCCGGGGCGAGCCGGTAGCGGATCGCGTGGAGATGGTCTGGGCCTCCTCCGGGCCGGAGAAAGGCTGACCGGGCCGCCCCGGCCAGAGCGCCTTGACTCAGCCCACCGTCTTCCCCAGTCGGCGCCTGCTGGCCGTCACCCCGATCGCGGCCAACACTAACAGTACGAACACGGCCAGCGCCGCCATCACTACCCAGAAATACTTAAGCAGTGCTGTTACCAGCAGTACGCTCACCGCTCCAAAAGCCAGGGACAGGAAGGCGATCCCGGCGCGTAAGCCCGGTCCGACCACGGGCAGCCACCCCAGCAGACTCATTAGTGGGCCGAACAACGCCATGATCCCCAGCCCGATGAGCAGCGTTGCTCCCCCCTTCATCAGCCAGTAGAGAATCACGTACTGAGTCTTCAGGTGCTGCGTGGTGGCCGCCTCGTCGAGGGCGCTGATGACAAAGGTGCTGCCCCCGGCGATGGTCCCGCCTTCCAGGTCGCCGAAGATAATCAGTTCCTGATCGGCCGGTATCACACTGACCGTCAGCCGCTGGTCTCCCACTTCCGGACTGTGAGTCTCGCCCCACTTGGGGTCATAGTCGGCGTAAGGCCTGCCTGCAGGACGAATCCCCTGGAAGACCTGCTTTGCTCCCACTACCTGGGCCTTCTCGGGCGCCACCTCGATCCCGTCAATCGCGAAGGGCACAAAATGTGTTCGCGAGTTTTTCGTCTCCCACTCGTACGAGACATCGCCGTCCGAGTCCTGCTCGCGCTCATACTCTTCCACTCGCAAGTTGTAGTACACCACCGGCTGGTCGTAGCGCTCGATGGTGGAGAATTCCCCCTCCGGTTTGCCGCGCAACTTGACCGTGCCGCTCCCCATAGCTTTGGCCTGGTCAACAGGCACCATCGCCACCCGCTCAAAGACCTTGCCGTGGTTGACCAATCGCATTTCACCGTGATAGGCCAGGTAGAACCCGCCCGGCACCATCACCAGCCCCAGCAGCGCCCCGAACAGCGAGCAGCCCAGCGAGGGGATTCGCGAGACAGCCTGAGGACTAATATCGACGTTCATGCTCAGCCTCCTGGACGCGGTCTTCCGCAATCGTCTGACAGGCGCCTATGGCCTTCTGCAGGGTCGCCCTGCTTCTAGACCTGTCTTCCCCCTCCGGCGAATCTCGGCATCTGAGAGAGCCGCGACCCCAGTTTCTCCGCCAACTCCGACCGGTCACCGTGCACATATAGTGGAAGCCGCTCGACCGCGTACTCTTGCTCCGGCAGCCACCGTGGCCCGCTCACGCGGCTACCCTCCCAGGGGTTTACCCAGTCTCCCTCCGGCAGGTACACTGCTCGCCGCGACTCCGGCGTAATCACCGGTGCCACCAGCAGGCTGTCCCCCACCAGGTACTCATCGTAGATCGGGTACGTCTCCTCGTCCTGCGGCCACCGCAGGAACAGCGGCCGCACCATCGGCTGCCCCTCCGCCACAGCCCGATCTGCCAGCGCATCCCAAAGGTCGGCCAAGTCCTCATGCAGCCGCGTGTACTCTCGGGCGATCTCCATGGTATTGCGGTCGTAGTTCCACGGCGCCCAGGAGAACTGCATGATCGGCAACAGGGCGCAGGCCTGCGTCCAGCGCAGGAACATTGCTGCGCCGGGCAGGGGCAGATAAGCATCACGGGTGCGGATACGTCCCGCAATCATATCCGGGATCAGGAACGGGTAACCCAGCAGTCCTTGGGTCAACCCCAGCGCCAGGACCGCCGCCAGCCCATTGTTTAGCCCCCAGACGGAGTCCTTTCCCCCCTCCCGCGCCATTAGCCCATAGGGCTGGGCCAGCCAAGCGGTCCGGCTTTCGGCCAGGTCATAGAAGTGATCGTGCAAGAACTCCAGGCACAGGTCACAGTACGCGGAGGGCGTAGTGGGCCGGTGAAAGCCCCGGTCGGCCCCGGTTGGCTGATACCGCATGTCCCCGCCATCGAACTTGAACCCGGCAAACCCGAACTCCTCCTGCAGGCGGCGCAACCGAGCCGCATACTGGGCAGCCGCCTCCGGGTTGGAGAGGTCCACCAGCCCCGCCCGGCCGTGCCACCAGCGCAGAATTGCCGGCCGCCGCCCCGTGGCGTCTCGCACCAGGTACCCGCTGTCGTACTCTTGCGAAAAGGTTAGCGTATCCTCGTTCACGAAGGGGCAGACCCACAACGTGGCCTGGTAACCGAGGGAACGAATCTCCTCCACCATCCCCTTCGGGTCCGGGAACTTGGCCCGGTCAAAGACCAGGTCGCCGTGACCGGTCTCCCAGCGCTCGTCGAGCTCGACTACTTCGCAGGGAAAGTCGTGGCGGCGGATGTCACGGGCGAACTGCAGCGTCTGCTCTTGGGTTACCGTATGCCCATACTGAGTCCAGGTGCTGAAGATAGGACGGGCAAACGATGCGCGGGCAGGCCTCCGCCGGGGCGCGCCAAGCAGAGACACGGCTCGCTTACGGGCCTGCTCCACGTCCGCGGCAGCGATTAGGTGAAAACGGCTCTGCGCAGCGTCTACTACTCCCCAAGTGACCAATCCGCTGCCCCCCAGGTTAACCTCCAAGCGCAGAACCTCGCGCGTCGGGACCAGCAAGCCCAGTCCGGAGGAGGTCAGCCATAGCGGGGAGCGCGTGTTGGAGGCCCCGCACGGATCCAGCAGTATCTCCCCCGTCTCCAGCGGCCAGAACATCGGCTCATGGTGCCCCAACCCATACCAGTGCCCAGCGGGAGGGAGCGCCAAGGTCTGCTGCAGGCCCTGGCCGGGGGGGCTCTCGGCCGGGCCCCAGGTCACCGTTAGGACCTCGCCTTCCAGTTGTAGGTCCATCCCGCACTCCACGCCTCGGCCAGAGCGCAGCACCAGCCGCGCGCCGCTCGCACTGTGCTCCGCCTGTGCTATCTCCTCCAGCGGATCCCAGCCTCCAGCCCGCCGCAGCGCGAAGGGAGCACGATCTGCCTCCTCACCGTGGCCGGGGTCGGCCAACAGTCTTCCCTCTCGCCACAGGCGTAGCGCCACCGGCCTGTCGGACAGTTCCGCTCGGCAGAGACTGGATTCTAGGGAAAAGCTCATGGGGCACAACACCTTCGTCAACAGCGTGATTTGCCTGGTAGTTCCCGGCGCTGGGGCTGAATCCTCCGCGCTACCTCGTACCCGCACGGGCCGAGGGCCTCTTGCCCCCTCGGTGCCCTCCCGCTATTATGCTTTTCGCATGCCGTACTCTTCCGATATACTCATCCGTCCGGCCCGCCGGGAGGACCTGCCGGAGTTAGCCCGGGTATTCGTAGCGGCCTTCCCCCAGAGCGTCGCCCACGTAGCCGGATCGCTCAGCACCACCCGCGGTCTGGAGGACATGTTCGCTCTGGTCCTGGATGCTGAGCCGACAGCCTTGCATTTGGCCGAGCAGGACTGCCGCCTGGTCGGCTACGTCCTTGCGCCTTCCCGCACCAGCCGTCTGCGCTCGGTGGCCCTCTGGCGGGGGCACGCAGTCCGTTCCGCCTGGCGATGGCTAACCGGACAATACGGGGTGCGCTGGCGAGCCTTCCTGACCTCCCTGGGCGACAAGCTCACCTTTCTGCGCTCCGTGCGAGTCGGGGAGCGCTCCGAGGCGCGCATTCTTTCACTGGCGGTAGACCCGGACTACCAGGGCCGAGGCATCGGCAAGCGCCTGCTGGCGGCGGGCCTGGAGTATCTGCGCCATCAGGACGCCCCTGCCGTACGCCTGGAGGTAAGGCCCGACAACGCGGCTGCTGAGCACCTGTATCGTGAAGCGGGTTTCCAGCCCGCGGGAAGCTACTCTGACGCGCAGGGCCCTTGGCTGGTGATGATCAAGCGGTCCTCCCCGCGGGCCCGACCCCGGACACGGCGTCGGCGACGGCGTTGGCGGAAATGGATTGTCGTTGCCGCCCTGCTGATGGTGGCCGGCTGGAGTCTTTACACCTTCCTGATCAACCGTCCCCTGTACCTGGCCAACCTGCGCCTGCGCGCCGAGATGCAGTTCCTGGCTCTCCCCGCAGCTGGCGAGCGCGTACTCATATTCGCCCCGCATCCGGATGACGAGGTGCTAGGTTGCGGGGGACTGATTCAGCAGGCTCAGGAGGCTGGGGCGGAAGTCTACGTCGCCCTGATGACGAACGGTGATGCCTCCGAGTATGCCTTGCTCTACTGGGAGAAAGCTGTCCGCCGCACCGCCGAAGAGTACCTGGGGCTGGGCCGGCTGCGCGAAGGAGAGAGCCGTTCCGGCCTGGGCATTCTCGACTTGCCGCCCAGCCATCTGTACGTTCTCGGCTATCCTAACGGGGGTCTGGAGAATCTGTGGCAGCCTGCCTACTGGCTGGCCAATACCCCCTGGATGTCTCCCCACACGCGGGTCTTCCGCAACCCCTACAGGCACACCTATCGCCCGGAAGCTCTGTACTGCGGTACCCACCTGCTGGGCGACATTCGCCGGCTGCTGAGCGCAGTGAACCCAGCGGTCGTGGTGGGGCCGGCTCCCTTCGACGGGCACCCTGACCACTGGGCTGCCTACAATTTCATCAAGCTGGCCCTCGAGCAGCAGGCGTTGCACCGGCCGGGCAGGCAACCGCCTTTCTACTGCTATCTGGTGCACCGCCGGGACTGGCCCGCGCCGGTCGGGTTTCACCCCCGGGAGCTGCTAAAACCTCCCGCCGACTTTGCCCGCGCCCCGCATCTGGAGTGGTTTGCCCTGCCCCTGAGTGAGGAGCAGGTGCAGCGCAAGACTCGGGCCCTGAGCATGTATCGCAGCCAGGCTCCGCAGTGGGATCGCTTGCTCCTGGCGATGGTCAGGCACAATGAGCTCTTTGCCGAGCTCCTGCCGATGGACTTCGGCCTGCCCGAAGTCACCATCGTCGAGAACATTCGGGATCAGCCCGGCGTCCGCGCACGCCCTAGTGCCGATCTGGCCCTACTCAACTTGCGCCTGGGCCCGCGCTATGCCACCGCCTCGCTGCTGCTGGCAGGGAACGTAGATCCGCGTCTTACCTACGTGGTGATGGGACACTCGCCGCAGCCGCAGGGACCCGTTGCCTGGGAGCTGCAAGCGCGGGGCACCCGGGGAGTCCTGACCTGGGTGCGGGAAAGCGCTCTCCATCGCCAGGAGGTGCCCGTGACCATCCAGCAGGACATGCTCAGTATGCAGTTGCCGCTGGACTTGGTGCAGCAACGAGTCCTGCTAGTGGAAGCCTACACTGCCGCGGGCCGCCGCTACCTGGACCACACCACCACCCGACATGTGGTGCTGGAGCCCCGGTCACCCAACCCGTAACTAGCGGAACAGCAGCACTGCGACCTCGTTAGCTGCCAGCCGGTCGCCTGCCTCCAGGGGCCCCGCTGCGCCCTCCATTGCACTGAGCGCCTTTCCTGGCCAGGCTACGACCAGCTCCTGCGGCTCCTCACTGGGGTTCCACACTGCTACCGCGCAGCCTGCCTCCGACTCGTAGGCGCGCGCCACCAGCGCCGGATTACCCACCTGTAGCGGCTCCGTATCCAGAAATGTGCCTCGGAGTAAGATCGCCGTGTGCTTCCGGCGCAGGCGATTGAGTGCCGCCAACCGCGCCACGAAAGCCGGGTCCAGATCAGTCAGAACCTCGCATTGCTGGCGCGGTGCCAGGAAGAAGCGGTATCCCATCACGAAGGAGTAGTGCAACTGCTCATAGTTCTCCCGCGCCATGTACTGCGTGCAGAGGATGTCTTCCGGGAAGGTGTAGCGGTACATCTCTCCAAAGTGCGGGTCCCCGTAGAAGAACCCCAGCCCAAAGGGCAGGGTGAAATCGTAGTACTGCAGCACCACGTCGTTGATGTACTCCGCCCCCAACGCGATCTCCGCGTCCCGCGTCTTCACCATCTCCCGGGCCAGGCGGGAGAGCTCGGTCTTCCCCGGCCCGCAAGCCAAAGCAGGGTTGGGGTGACCATGCCGCTCATCAAAGCACAGATACGAGCTGGGCCCGCCGGCCACTTGGTCCAGGAAGACACAGTCAACGCCCCATTCCAACCCCCGTTGCACACAGCGCAGCACCTGTTGCTGCCACGGCTCAGTCGCCACGCAGGCGTTAATCAACTGGAAGCGCTCGTTCATGGCGATCAGCGAGCCATGACTGGGCCAGGTGAAGATGTCAATGAAGGGGTTCCCGTAGGGTCCTTTCAGCGCACAGAACTCGCCGTACTGGCCGTAGAACTCTGAGTTCGGCGACATCTGAATGAAGTGGAAGTACAGCACCACCCGGTATCCGTCCGCCTGCAGGCGGCGGAAGCCCTCCACCAGCGCCGCTTCCCCGCCCAGTCGGTCACTGGGGAGGAAGTCGGGGTACATGTTGTCGTGGCCGCCATGCGACCAGCCGGTGAGCTTGACAACATTTATGTCCCCCGTCTTGGCCGCCGCGGCAATCTCTCCCATCTGGTCATACCGGAACTTGACCCGGCCATGCTGGTGCATCATGACCACATCCTGCATAGCCGGCATGTCCTGGATCCACTCCGGCTTCTTCCGAGTGTGATCCTGGTAGGTGTCGCAGAAAGCCCGGTACCGCCGGGCGTCGTGGTGCCAGGAAGCATTGTGTACGGCCAGCAAGAACGGTGCGCTCTCCCAACTCTCGCCAGGGCGGACGAAAGGGTACTTGATGAAGCCCAGGGAGAGGGAATCGTCTGCCGGGGTGGCTCCGATGTTGAGAAGGGCGTTGGTCGCAGTGGTTTGCAGGGACGAATCGTGCGAACCCAGGTACAGACTGCCGGAGTCTCCGTATAGCCCCATCCACTGCATGGAGGCGCGGCCGGGGTAGAAGTCGCGCAGGAAGTTGAAGCGGACCCCTCGCACTGGCTGGGCCTCGCGGTCGGCCAGGTTGCGCAGGGGGTCCACGATCCGCCGGCCGGCCGACTCGGGGTAAAGCAGGAAGCACGCGGCGGGATCCTCGCCCAGGTTGCCCAGGCCGCCGATCATCGGAAACCACAGCTCCGACAGACAAGGCGCAGCCCGGTTGCGCAGACTGGCCCGCAACACGCACTCGTCATCTCCTGCGAGTTCAAGTCGGTACGAGAGCTGGGCCTCCACGCGCCGTCCTTGCTCATCCAGCAGGTACGGGTATTCAACTACCAGGCGCAAGTCGTCTACAAAGATGCGGGGCTCTGCCTGGTTCGAGGCCCGGATAGGAGTCTCCGGGTCATCCTCGGTCGGGTAGATGATCTGCCAGAGATCAAGACCGGGAGCAGTTAGGTATTCCCAGCTGGTGCGGAGATTCCACAGAGAACGGAGGCTGCCGCGACGGTCTAGGCGCAGACTCAGGCAGGCGTTGCGCAACTCGTGCATCAGTGCTACCTCGCGGAAGAGGGAGCAGCCGGCAGGCGGCAGTGCTCCCAGGTCAGGGAGGTCGAATACAGAGCCAGGTGCTGGACCTGGGCGCTGGTCAGAGGCTCCACGGACAAACGGAGAGGGCCCGAACCGGAAAGGCGCGTGCGCCGGGGGCCCTGCAGTGGTATCAGGGCCTGGGTGGACACGGGCGCAAAGGGCAGTATCCCAGCCCACTCCCCCCCGGACGGTCCGGTGAGCCGCAAGCGAAGCGGCCCCCCGTCGTAAGCGACCCGTACGGCCAGCGATTGCTCCCCGACGGGAGGCGGAACGGTCAGCGCCTCCGCCCCGACCTTCTCGGCCAGGAGCGTCAGAGGCTCCTGGACATCGCGCCGCACCCAGGCAGTGTACAGGTCCAGGCCCACCGTGCTCAGCAGACGGTAGCCGATGCCGTCGGGCGGCCCCGCGAAAGAGAGCGAGCTGGTCACCAAGTGCAAGCGACCGTGGTCATCCCATCCTTGGGTGTTGGCGTGCAGATGGCCGGCGATCGTGTAGACCAGGTAATGATCGCAAAAGCAGTCGAGAACCTCAGAGGCATTCGCCAGCTGTCTCCAGGCAGGCAACAGCGGGAAGTGACACATGACGAGCACAGGGCGCGGAGGCGGCATCGCTGCCAGTTGGGCGCGCAGCCAAGCCCTCTGTTCCGCCGAGACACAGCCCTCGTGCTGCAATTTGGTCTCCTTGAAGCATACCCCATCGAGAGCGATCAGAGTCCATCCCGGCAGGAGCTGCCGATAGTACGTAGGACGCCCCAGGAACCGGGAGAATTGGCGCGAGTACTCCTGCGGCCCGGGAGAACCTTCATGATTGCCGGGACAGGCGTAGAGTGGCACCTGCAGGTCGCGGCGGACAGCCAGCCAGTGCTCATACTGACTGATTGTGCCCTCATTGGTGAGATCACCAGGGAAGAGCACGAACTGAGGCCGGAGGGCGTTGACCTGCTCCACGGCCCAGCGGAAGTCGGCAAAGGGATCGTTGTCACCCTTCTGCGTGTCGGAAAGAACGGCGTAGAACAGAGGCGGAGGTTGGGCGCCTGCCGCTAGGGCGAGAAGCAGAAGCAGCGGAACAAGCAGGTAGCGCAGGCAAGAAAAACGAGCCAAGCTGAGACCTCCTTGACTAGTACTGGGCGAACGGCAGAACAGCGGCGTACCGCCGCCTAGCCCTCCTCCCGCGCAACCTCGTGCATCAGGTCCCGCAGCGCCGGATAGGTGGCGATATAGTGGCGATAGAGATCGCTGTACACCGAGTGGTGCGCAGGGTTCGGCTCGATTTCCCGCTCGATGCTCACCATAGCCTCGGCGGCCGTCTTCAAGTCGGGGTAGAGCCCGGCCCCCACCGCAGCACAGATGGCCGTGCCCAGCACGCTGGCCTCGTGCGTCAGGGCAGGCAGGTACAGCGGAATGCCGGTGACGTCAGCGTGAATCTGCAGCCACAGCTCCGAGCGAGCGCCGCCGCCGCAGGCATATAGGCCTTGCACGGTGAAGCCGGCCTCAGCCAGGTCGTCGATGATGTGGCGACTGCCCATGGCAGTCCCCTCCAGCACGGCGCGGTAGACATGCGGGAGGGTGTGACGCAGCGAGAGGCCCCAGATGGCCCCGCGGGCAAGCGGATCGCGCAGGGGGGTGCGATTCCCCTGCCAATAGTCCAGAACGACCAGCCCCTCAGCGCCGGGTGGGACAGTCGCCGCTTGGGCGTCCAGGTAGGCGTAGCGATCCTGCCCCTGGGCCTCCGCGGCCGCACTCTCGCGGCAGGCGAAATTGTCGGCCAACCAGGCGACGATGGAGCCGGTAGCGGTCTGGCCCCCCTCAAGAATCCAAGTGCCGTCCATGAGAGCGTCAGGGTAGGGGCCCCAGACATGTGCGCCGGTAATGGGTCGGTCCGAGAGGGCCATGTGGCAGGTGCTGCTGCCCATCACCATGACCATGCGGCCGGGGACGACTACGCCGGAGCCGAGGGTTGCCGCGTAGGCGTCTATGCCGCCGCGCGCTACGGGGGTGCCTGCTTCCAGACCCAGCTCGGCTGCCGCGATCGGCGAAAGCTCCCCGGCTGGAGTGCCCAAGGGGAGGACTTCCCGAGGCCATTTCTCCAGCAGTTCAGCCGCGCCGAGCGCCTCCAGAAGGGTGACCGGATATCCCCCGGCGGGCCGCGCGTAGTTCCACTTGGCGGTGGCGTTACACAAAGAGGCGGTCCACGCGCCGGTCAGGCGGAAGGTGAGCCAGTCGGTCCCCTCCACGATGAGATCCGCAGCATCGTATACCTCCGGCTCATTGGCTTTCAGCCAGAGGGCTTTGGGGATCATCCACTCAGGGGACTCATGCCCGGAGACGTACTCGAGCACCGGGTCTCCGGTCAGCCCCACGCGCCGGGCTTCGGCAAAGGCACGCTGGTCCATCCACATGATGGCGGGCCGCAGGACGGCTCCTGCGCGCCGACAACACACCACAGTGCAGGAGGTGCCGTCCACGCTCAGGGCGGCGATGTCAGCGCCGCGCACCCCAGCCTGGGCCAGCGCGGCAGGCACAGTGATACGTACCGCCTTCCACCACTCCTCGGCGTCCTGCTCGGCCCAGGTGACCCGCGGGTAAGAGGTGGTTAGAGGATGGGTGGCTGCCCCCAGCAGGGCGCCTCGGAGGTTGAAGACCCCGGTGCGCACCGACTGCGAGCCCGTGTCAATTCCCAGAACCAGCGGAGAATCGTCCCCGGACATGGTCACTCTCCTTGTATGAAGCTGAACAGCATGTGAACGACAGGAGGTAACGGTCCCCTGACCGCTGCCCCCGCAGCGACGGGCATAACCCGCCCGGCCCTCGGGACAAGTACGGAGGGCCTTTCTATTCCCTGCAAAACGGTGCTCCAGCTCAAAGTGGGGATGTCGGCCGCGGGCCAGGCCCTCACACGGACGCTTCCTGGCCACCCCCGAAAGCCTGCTGCCAGTACTGCATCTGCTGCTTGAGGAACGGCGCATCCAAAGCCTGAGCCTCGAGGGCGGACAAGCCGTGTCGGGCCACCACCGCCAACAGGCGGGGCATAGGCCAGCAGTTGCCATTTGGCATCCGCGGCGGGCGCGGCGCTATACTCACTACGGGCCCCTCGTCCACCGGAAGCTCCAGAGTGACCTGTGTGCCACGATCGTCACGCAATACCAGCCCGATGCTGGCGTGGGAGTGCACGTAGGGCAAGTAACCCGGCCCGCCCTTGTACCGAGGCAGGGCCGCCCGGATCTCCGCCAGCACCGCGGGGTCCTTCCAGGTGGGCAGGTTACCATCACTGGAGATCAGCGTAGCCTCGACCAAGGTGCCAAGCCGTACCTGGTAGGAGAACGAGGTAAGATACGATCGAATCAGGACAGCGAGGACGATCGCCGTCAGAACCAGGGCTGCGATGGCAATCTGTATGAGGGTGACTTGTCTTCTGGTCATGCTGACTGACTTTCTCCGAGAATGTGCGTTATGGATGGGATCGAAGCTCAAGCCTATTCGCCAATGGCTCCCGACTCTCCTTCCTTGCTCGGAAGTGGAGCAAGCGCCATGGACGCCCAGGGAGGTAAGCGGCGGGTGAAGACCGAACTTAGGCCTGCAGCACAAGGAGGTTGCGAGGCAAGGCCCAGACTGGGCCGGAGGTGAATCTTGTTGGCACGGTCTAGCTCTTGCCCAGCCCGCCAGGCGAGGAAGCAAGAGAGACCGTCTCAACAGGTGGAGAACAGTTCCCACACCCTGCACCGAGGGATTCACAGATAACACGGCACTAGCTGGAAGGAGTTCTGATGAGCGACATCACCCCACTCCGCCCCAAGTGGCGGGGCACGATGACTGACCGCGAACGATTCAACAACCAAATGCACTACCGGCCCTTTGACCGCTGCTTCAACATGGAGTTCGGTTACTGGGGCGAGAACTACGACCAATGGGCCATCTTCACCGAGAACGGCATCACCAACGAAGCGGAGGCGAACGAGTTTTTCAGCTTCGACCGGATGGCCGGAGTGGGCGGCGTGGTGTGGATGAACCCGCCCTTTGAGGGTAAGACGGTAGACGAGACCGACACTACCTACATTGTCATGAACGGCGACGGGCTGCTGGCAGAGATTCCCAAGTCCGGCCACAGCACCATCCCGCACTTCATGAAGTCGTCGATCAACACGCCGGACGACTGGCAACGTGTCAAGGAGGAACGATTCCGCCGCGACGATCCGGCGCGGAAGGTAGATGTCGAGGCGCTCAAGCAAGAGCATCCACCGGAGCGGGACTATCCCCTGGGGGTCAGTTGCGGCTCCATGATCGGGCGCATCCGAGACATGCTCACCTTTCAAGGGTTAGCCTTCGCCACCTATGATTATCCAGAGATGGTGGAGGACATGGTGGAGACCGCTTGCGTGTTGGTGGAGGACTTCTTGGATCAGGTACTGGGGCATCTGGACTTCGATCTGGCTACGGGCTGGGAGGACATTTGCTTCAAGAACGGACCGATCATCTCTGTGCCCTTCTTCAACTCCGTGATCGTGCCCCGTTACGCCCGGATCGGCAAGAAGCTGCGGAAGGCAGGCATTGACCTGTGGTGGACGGACTGCGATGGGGATGTGCGGCCGCTGATTCCGGGATTCCTGGAAGCCGGGCTCAACACGATGTTCCCCTTCGAGGTCAACGGCTCGGGGCATCCGGGGGAGACTCTGGACAAATATGGACCGGAGCTACGGATCGTGGGGGGATTTGACAAGTTGGTGATGATCAAGGGCAAGGAGGCCATCAGGGAGTATATGGAGTCGCTCGTTCCCTGGGTGGAGCGGGGGGGATTTATCCCCCACTGCGACCATCGGTGTCCGCCTGACGTGACGCCGGAGAATTACCTGTACTATCTGGATCTCAAGGAACGGATGTTCGGTATGGGATAGGTCTGTAGAGGGTGGTTGGCCGGGAGCCCATCGTCGGGGAAGAAGGGGAGGGCGACGCTACTGGGGAAAGGGGCGCCGGCGGCAGGGCGGAGAGGCCATGGGCGAATTCTACGAGCTACCCTTCTTCGGGCCGGGATGGGAGGTTGCCATTCTGCGGCTGCTGGCGGCGTTTGTCGCCGGCGCCCTGCTGGGGATGGAGCGGGAGCGGCGGGAGCGGCCAGCAGGACTGCGTACCCACGCGCTGGTCAGCCTGACAGCTTGCCTGGCTATGCTGGTGGCGTCGGTGTTGGGCGGAGACCCCGCGGTGCCGGCGCGCGTTGTGGCGGGGATTCTCACAGGCATCGGCTTTCTCGGCGCGGGGACCATCCTGCGGCATGGGAGCATGGTGCGGGGCCTAACGACGGCGGCCACCATCTGGGCCGCAGCCGCGCTGGGGGTGGCCTTGGGGATAGGGTGGTACCTAGGATCGCTGGTGATGCTGATCCTGGCGGTGCTGACACTGACGGTGATGCGGGGGATCGAGCCGCGCTTGCGGCGGGAGTCGGGTCTAGTGCGCGTCGAGGCGACGCTGGTTCCGGGTCGGATGTTCCCGGAGGGTCTGCTGCCACGCCTGACGGACAGCGGCGTGGAGGTGTACGACCTGGATGTTGACGGCGAAGAGCCGGCGGTGGTGCACCTGGTCCTGGAACCTAGTGGTCAGCTCTCCGCCAGCGCGGTACTGGCGCTGGTTCGGTCCACGCCGGACGTGGCCGAGGCCAGACTTCTGCCACGCGCCGGAGCACAGCGCTGAGCAACAGCCCGGCGGCCCCCGCCGCGCTCAACCCGGGCAAAGGAGGACTTTACCATGACTGCTCGCAGCCTTTGGTTGGTAGCGCTGCTGTCACTCGCCGCGGGGACCGGCTGGTGCGCACCAGCCTACGTGCCGCCGGTAGTCAGCGTGCCGGAGGTCACCAAGGTCCCGCAGATTGACGGTAACGTCGAGGCAGCGGAATGGGCCCAAGCCGCCGTCCTGTCGGACTTCGTGCGTGTGGGCGGGGACAGCCTCCCGGCGTTGCGAACGACGGTCTATGCGCAGTACGACGCGGGCAGCTTCTACCTGGCCGCGGTCTGCAGCGACCCCGGAGTGACCGGTCTGCGCACACAAGCCGACAAGCGTGACGGTCCGGTACTGGAGGATGACTGCCTGGAGTTTGTGGTAGACACGGTGGGGCAGCGCAAAGACGCGGCGCATCTGGCGGTCAGCGCAGCCAACATCCAGTATGACGCCTGGAATGCCGACGCTGCGCAGGACTTCAAGTGGACCTCAGCGACCAATCGAGGCCCGGAGGGCTGGAGCGTGGAGCTGGCCCTGCCCTTCGCGCGGGGCATTGGCCCGGCGGTGGGAGACTCCTGGCTGATTAATGTGATCCGCCGCGCACCGGGCGCCGGGGAATCGTCCTCCTGGGCTCCGATGCTGCAGTCCTCGGCGGAACTGGACCGACTGGGACCGCTCATCTTCTCCGGCCCCCCCTTCCGGGTGGTGCAGCGTCGGTTGGGGGACCTGTGGCTGGGGCAGAACCTGGCGCAGCTGGAGGTGGGCACCTGGAAGCCGGCGGGCAGTGGGCTTCCGGCTAAACTGAATGCGCGGGTGGACAGCGGCGGTCGGTCGGCGGTGAACATGGAAAAGATCACGGTCGGGCCGCAGCCTACCACTATCGGGCTGTCCTACCGGGTGCCTGCGGACGGTCGCAGCAGCGTCACGTTTGCCCTGACCATAGCCGGCCCCGGCGATAAGACCATTGTGGCCTGGCGCAGCGCTCCCTACCCGATAGACGTGCCGCCAGTCTCCGCGGAACTGCAAGCCCTGGAGAGAACGCTGACCGAGGGTCTGGTGGCCTGGGCGGCCCTGCCTGCCGGGGAGCACAAGGACACGCTCAAGCAGAACCTGGAGGAGTTGCTCACCGCCCACCAGGGCCTTTCACAGCGGGTGGCTCAGCGCCAAGGTCTGACCCGGGAGGATTACGGGAACCTGCTGCTGGAGGTGCAGCTGCTCAACCAGACTGCTGAGGCGCTGGCGGCGCAGGTAATTGCGGGGGAATAGAGGGCCGGTCTTGCCTCACCCCCCCGCTCCCTCTCCTTGCGGGAGACGGGGAGCCGGAGGACGTGGTACGCGGGCCGCGCCCCGCAGCGCCCCCCCGATCACCGAGGGCCAACGCCAACTTACCGCCCCCGCCGGGCGCCTGGCTGGAAGCCTGCGCTCCTCGCTGACGGCTCTGACCACCCTCCTGCACATACCCTCAGGGAACCAGGTCCGCTACGCTCTCCAGCACGTAATCCGGCCGCACCGGCCAGCAGGCCAGATGCTCCCGAGTCGTGACTCCGCTGCAAACGATCGCCACGGCCGTCCCCGCTCGACGCCCCAGTTCCAGGTCCGTCTCCAGGCGATCCCCGATCAGGAGGCACTGAGCGGGCGACAGGTTCCACCGCTCCATCAGTACCTGCAGGATCAGCGGCGAGGGCTTCCCCGCCACGGCGTCCACGCGACGGCCGGAGGCGGCTTCCAGTAGCGCCAGGAAGCCACCTGCGTCTAGGGCTACGCGGCCGCCGGCCAGAGGACAGGTGACGTCAGGGTGGGTGGCCACGAAGTGCGCTCCGGCCAGGAGCGCCTGCAAGGCGGCGTCCAAGCGGGCGTAGGTGAGGGCGCGATCCCAGGAAACCACAACGATCTCCGCCCGGACCGGATCATCCACCAGCTCGAATCCACCTCGCTCCAATTCCGCCCGGACCGGAGCCTCGCCCAACACCAGCACACGCCGGCCCAAGTCAGCCCCGGCCAGGTACAGCCGCAGCGCCACCGGCGAGGTGAGGACGTCCTCGTCTTGCGTCGGTATGCCCAGCCGCCGGAGCTTCTCGGCATACTCTGCCGCCCGTCCCAAGGGCTTGTTGGAGATGAAGGCCACCCGCGCACCGGCCGCCCGCACGGCAGCCACGGCGCGGTCGGCGCCGGGAATGAGCTTCTCCCCCAGGTAGATGGTTCCGTCGAGGTCGAAGAAGTAGCCCCGGTAGTCCAGCAAGCCGGGTTTGGTCATGAGCGGGCTCCACAGCCGCAGGCCGTCTCCTCCGGCAGCCGCCCCGCGGCACTCTCCACCAGGCGGAGCAAATCGCTCCGGCGGGTCTGCATGACCTCCTCCACCTCGACCCCCGTTAGGACATGGTCCGGCACCAGCCCGGCCCCCGGGTTGGTCACCAGGCAAACGCTGGCGTAGCAAAGTCCTGCCTCACGGGCGAAAACCACCTCAGGGACCCCGGTCATACCCACTACCTGCCCACCGAGCAGGCCGAACATGCGAATCTCAGCGGCGGTTTCGAAGCGAGGTCCCTCGGTGCAAACATAGACCACCTCGCGCAACGGGCCTAGCCATAGGTCCTCCGCCGCCTGCCGCAGCGCCTCTCGGAGCTGCGGACAGTACGGCTCGGTCATGTCGCGGTGCATAGCCTCCGCGTCCTGGCGCTCGTAGAGCGTGCGCGGGCGTACGCAGGTGAAGTCTAGAAACTGCACCGGCAGGCAGAGCGCCCCGACGGGCAGTGAGGGGTCAATGGAACCCACGGCATTAAACGCGATGAGGCGCTCGCAGCCCCACATCTGCAGCGCGGTTATGTTCGCACGGTAGTTCACCAGATGGGGCGGCAGGGCATGGTCAGGGCCATGCCGAGGGAGGAAGATGACTCGCTTGCCGCCCATCTCCCCTGCCCAGGCCGACACCACCCCGAAGGGCGTGGCGGCCTGGATCTCCTGCCAACCCCCTTTTTCAATCTTGTCTACGCCGGTACCACCGATGATTCCCAGGGTCATGGAAGAGACCTCAAACTTGAGACTGCCGACTGCGAGACTCCAAACAAAATACGCGACGCTGCCGCCGACGGTCCGACTGCACGGTCCTCCCCACGTTCCACATCTTCCTACGGCCACGGGAACATGGGGGCGTTCACGTGCAGGGCGAAGGAGAGAATACTCCAGACCACGGCCATGAAGAACTCTCCGAAGATCAGCCCCAGGAAGAAGGGACGTAGCTTCAGGTAGGTGCGAATGCCACCGTAGCGGGTGATAGCCGATTTAAGCAGCCACGCCACCAGCGCCGGGAACCAGAAGACGCACATGATCCAGGTGACCGACAGCGCCGCGCCCAGCGGATGCAGCGGCCACCAGACGTACAGCCGCCGCATGATGCTCAGGAACAAGCAGAGCAGGACGCCTACTCCGAACCACAGCGGCCGGGCCACGCGGTACTCCTCGATCCCCTCCATCAGTGGCCCCATCTCGTGCCAGAACTGCTGGTTGTTGCCCCGATAGAGGTAGCCGTACATGGTGATGCCGCCGCGCTGGTAGGTCAGGCTCAGGTGCAGGTAGCCGGAGACCACCACTGCGAAGACCAGCACCGTGACGATGACGGGGACCATCTTGCGGCGGGCCAGGCGCACTCCGTCGGCCAGCTTTTGAGCGTCCAACATGCCGGTCAGCGTCACGCCGCGCAGGTCGCGGGTGAACATGGCGTTGCTGAAGGCGAGCAGCGTGAGGTTGACCTTGCCCACGCCGCTGCGCCGGGCGAAGAAGCCCCAGATGTCCGAGGGCGTGAAGGAGCCCTCGGCCATGGGCGTGCCGGCCTCGGAGGTGGCGCGGGCCATGATGACGGCCTGGACGAACATGTACACGCCGAACTCCACCAGGGGCACGGCGATCCCGCCTCCTGCCGCCCGCCACCAGAGCACGATGCCCAACAGGGCCAGGCCGACCAGCCAGGCGGAAGTGCGAAAGCGCACGAGCGTGTTGGCAACCGCGGGGTCGTCTCGGGCCTGCCGCCGCCACACATCACGAACCCGGACCCAGCCGGTGTAGACCATTATCCCCACCAACGCGAAGGAGACTCCAGCCGTCTGGTCGGCGACAAAGGCCATGCCCGAGGCGTGGGAGCCGCCACTGGCGACCCCCAGGGAACCGGCCACCACCTCCTGCAAGCGGGCCAGGACAAAGAAGAACCACAGGCTGAAGACCATCTCCGAGGAGAGCAGGTAGAAGAAGCCCACCCCGGCCAGGGAGAACCACATTTCGGTATAGCCCATGCTGCTCCAGGGAGCCTGATTGAACCGGATAGTGTACTGCACGCGCAGCAGGGGGAACACGGGCCAGATACCGCGCAGACCCTTCAGGCCAAAGTACAGGACGGGCAGGCCGAAGCCGATCCACATCAGCGGGTTCCGCAGGAAGCCCGCGCTCTGCTCGCCGATCATCTCCAAGGGCAGACGGACCAGCGGAAAGGAGAGGTGCTCCTCATCCGCCCAGAGGCGGTAGATGACCGAGGCCAGGCCCATGAAGCCCATGTAGACCAGACCGTAGAGGATTAGCCAGAGCGCGCTGGGCAGGAGCCAGGCCGACCAGGGCACCGCGGCCCCGACCGGCAGCCCTTCGTAATAGTGGCGGATGACGGGCTGTACCGGGTCACGGGCCGGATTCCAGGGCACCAGGGCGGGTTTGATCTGACCGAAGTAGAGATCCTGCCAGTGATTGGCCGGGGTGGCCAGGTAGTTGAGCCCGGCGAGAGTGGGATACAAGTCCTCCGTCAGGCCGCGGGAGGCGACCATGGCCGAGAAGACCATCATGACGTAGATGACGGCCAGCTCCGCCGGACGCAGGCGCAGGCGCGGCCAGAGCCACCCGGCGAGACGATTAAGCAGGACAATGACAAAGAGCAGGGCGACAGCCACCGGGGGAATCTGCAGGAAGCCGATCATGATGGCGCCGGTGGCGTACTCGGCCCAGGCCACGATGGCGCAGACGACGGCGGAGATGCCCAGGCCCAGAACCAGAGCGCGAGGGGTGATCCCCGCACCGCGGGGTCCGGTAGACACTCGAGGGAGAGGCGAGGTTGAAGATGGTAAGACTGCCATGCGAGATCCAGGCAAGTGAGGTAAGATGACGCGAATATGTTCGGCAAGAGGCAAACCCAGACCTGCCCTCCGGCGCCCCGGCTCCGGTAAGACAACACGCACGGCGGTAGCGGCGAACCTTCTCCCCCAGCCGCCGTCAACATATGCGCCGGACGTCTCCGACGCGTCGCGAGGACGAGCGCGGCGATCTCTGCTCCGAGGAGGCAAGATCATGTCCCACCATGTGCACAAGGTAACTGCGTTCTCCCTGCCCATGGAGGACCGTGTCGGCGCACTGCTCAAGGTGGTGCGGGATCTCAACAGCCACGGGGTGTACCTCAACGATCTCTCGGCGTGGACCGAGGAGGAGGGGCAGGCCACCGTGGTCTTCGTCCCAGCCGATGCGGGCTTGGTGAGCGGCTGCGGCTGCGAGACCTGCTGCGCCGCGCAGGCGGTCAGCCTGCTGTGGGTGGAGATGGAAGAGCGCGAGGGAGCGCTGGCTGATCATCTCGCCAAGCTAGCGGAGGCGGGGATCACCATCAAATCAGTCCACGGCAGCGTCTGGGAGGGGAAGGGTGTGGCCGTCTTCCGCTTCGCCGACGAGGCGGCTCTGGACGCAGCGGCTCAGGCGCTGGGAGAGTGTTGCAGCAGATAGTTGGGGGGCGAGACCGGGCAGGTCACGCAGAAGCCCAGCCTGCGTGAGGCCGAGCGGCGGTGCTCCTTGCGCCAAGAACGACAGTACCCTCAGTAGGCCTTCCGAGGGCCAATCCCAGCGGGGTCGCCCGCGGTGGAAGTGACGCCTGCCGCTTTGGCGAAGGCATCGTTGCTGCTGGAAATGACCGAGCGCAGCTTACCTCCGAACAGCGTCCACACAAGTATAGCCCCCACCACGAGCAGCGCCAGGAGGATCGCGTGCTCGACGTGGATCAGGCCGTCCTCGTCATGCCAGAATCCGGCGGTCATGGCGACTCCTTCCGACCTGGGCCCATCAGACGTGTCTGCGTCCCCCCGGATTGTCGGAGTGATAGTACCGAAAACGTGGGGAACGGTCAAGCATTCCTGAGCCTCCTACTACTCATTGCCGAAGTCAGCCGAGCTCTCAGATTCCGGACCCCCTCTAACCCTTCATTCCACTCAGGACGATCCCCTCAATGAAGTACCGCTGCCCCAGGACGAAAACGACCACCACCGGGGCCATAACCATGACCGAGGCGGCCATCAGCAGGTTCCACTGAGCGCTGTATTCGCCCATGAACGAGTAGAGCCCCAGCATCAGGGGCGCCTTCTCGGTGGAGTTGATCACGATGAGCGGCCACATGAAGGAGTTCCAGGTGCCCAGGAAGGTGAAAGTGCTTAGAGTAGCCAGGGCGGGCTTGGACAGGGGCAGAACTACATGTCGCAGTACCCCCAGGTTGCCGCAGCCATCCAAGCGGGCAGCATCTTCCAGATCGTGAGGGATCGCCAGAAAGAACTGACGCAGCAGGAAGGTGCCGTAGGCGGAGAACATGGCCGGCACGACCAGCGCGAAGTAGGTGTCCACGAGCCGCAAGGCGGTCAGCAGCATGAAGATGGGAATCATGGTCACTACGTAGGGGACCATGAGGGTGGCTAGATAGGCCAGGAAGATCGCGTTGCGGCCGCGGAAGTTCAGCCGAGCGAAGGCAAAGGCAGCCAAGGCGCTGGTGATTACGGTTCCCAGAGTAACGGCGAGCGAGACCAGGAGCGAGTTGAGGTAGAAGACCAAGAAGGCGTTCCTGATCGGCAGCCCCCCCCAGCGCCACGGACCGATGGTCCACGCGTACCTGCCGAGGCTGATGCGGAACCGGTAGTCGAAATCGAAGCCTAGCCAGCCGCGCTGGAGCCGCATGGCCTTCCAGGCGGCGGGGTAGTTCTCGGGATGCAGGCGTACGCGCTTGACCGGCCTGAGCCCCTCCAGCGGGACCGTGACGGACTGCCCGGACCGGGCGCCCTCCGTGAGTATCACCTCCGCCTGACCGGGCAGATGACGGACGAGAGCTACTCTCTCACGGTGTCCTTCCACCACTGCACTATACACTGGGAAGGTTTCGCCCGCGGGCGAAGTCCAGACAAGCGGTTCTCGGGGAATGAACTCTGGCGGGTAAGTCACCGTGCTTCCGGACGCCTTCAGAGAGGTGGCAAGCATCCACAACAAAGGAAGAGCCATGGTCGCCCCGACGAAGGTTAGACCGGCGTAAGCGAGAACAGGCCGCCAGGTCCGGCTCCACAAGGGGCGGCGGCGAGAAGAAGGGGCGCGGTAGAAGTCGCCGGAAAGCCTGTCCATGTCGGCAAAGGTACGAAGCTAGCAGGGAACGGCAGCAAGCACAGGGAATAGACTGGAGACGGATGTTCCTCAACGACGGGCGGACTACCTGCGCGCCGCTTGCTGACTCGGGCTACCATGCGCTTCACCACCACACCCAGCCCGCGCCCCCTGCACCGGGGAGCCTACTGGTTCCTTCTCCCCAATGCACTGGGATTCCTGATCTTCACGTTGATCCCCGTCCTGGGCGCGCTGCTGCTGTCGCTGTTCCAATGGGACCCCGTGGAGGGTTGGCACGGTATCCGTTGGGCCGCCGGAAGCAACTACGTCGACATCCTCGGCTTCCACCGCGCTGAGTCAGGACGATTGGTAGCCAATGATCCTCTGCTCTGGTACTACCTTTACAACACCGCCTTCCTGATGCTGGGGATCCCGGTAGGGATGATCCTGTCACTGTTCACTGCATTGCTGCTCAACCAGAAGCTGCGGGGGATAGTCTTCTGGCGGGCACTGTTCTTCATTCCCACCATCTGCTCTTCGGTAGCAGTAGCAGTGTTGTGGAAGTGGATTTACCAACCGGATGGTCTGCTCAATAGCGTGCTGGGGCTAATCGGGGTGCCAGGCCCCAACTGGTTGGGTGACCCCGCCTGGGCGAAGCCAGCGCTGATCCTGATGGGCCTGTGGGTGGGCGTGGGCGGGTACAACTGCGTGCTCTATCTGGCGGGCCTGCAGAACATCCCCCGAGAGCTCTACGAGGCGGCGGCGATTGACGGCGCAGGCTTCTGGACCAAGCTCCGCTACATCACCTGGCCGCAACTTGCGCCGACAACGTTCTTCATCCTGGTCATGTCGGTCATCGGCGGTCTGCAGGGGCATTTTGTAACCATTCACGTGATGACGGCAGGCGGCCCGGCTAACTCCACCACCACGCTGCTTTACTACATATATCAGCAAGCCTTCCAGTGGCACCGGATGGGTTACGCCTCGGCACTGGCGGTGATTTTGTTCATCTTGATCCTGGGGCTAACGCTGCTGCAGTGGAAGCGGGGCGGCAGGGCGATTGGGCAGCAGTATTAGCGGAGCCAGTCGCAGCAAGCACGTAGGACAGGCGGGGAGCCTGTCCTACACAGAGCCCCAAGACTGATTCCCGCTCTCCGGAACTGGCTCGGTGGTCAAGAATCACGCCCTAGCGTAGGCTAACCGCGATAACCTGGCAAGCCCGCTCACCGGTGGAAGTAAGGGCCTCCGCTTCCAGGAGGTACACCCCCGCCGGGACCAGCACGCCTCGGTCGCTGCGCCGATTCCACACGATCAGTCTCTCCCCCGCCTCGCAGGATACCCCAGCCGCCGGCGTCGCCACGGGCCGCCCGGCCAGGTTCCGGACGCGAACAGACAACTCAGCGGGCCGAGTCAGCCGGCAAACCAGGGACACCCTCCCATCGTCGGCCGCGCCGGCGGCTATGGCGGTCAGTACCAGAGAAGTGCCGGCCCCCACCTCAGGACCGGTCTTCCAGGAGGTAGGTGCGCCGGTTGCGACGGCCAGACCGTCGTCGGCAGAGAAGCGGTAGCGGTAAGTTCCGGCCGTCAGCACGAGCGTCTGCTTGTAGATGGCTCCCGTGCCCAACAGGCCCGATTCCCAGACCAGCGAAAACGGGCTGCCGGGCACTGACGAGCCGTTCCGTTCCAGGTACAGCTGTACGGTAGTCGGTTCGTCGCTGTCCACATCGGTGTACTTGACGCGAAAGGAGTAGGAGGCCCCTCCGACCCCGGAAGTGGGGCTTACGCCTCCCGACGTGTACCCCGTTTCTCCCGTCCAGGCTAGGGCGGGAGCGGTATTGACCACCAGCCCGGCCCGAGGCTCGGTCGGTGCTCCGGCGGCCGGCAGGAGGGCGTCAGCCGCCGCAAAACAATAGGAGTAGTCGCGCCCGGCCGCCAGGCGCAAGGTGACGCCGTACACGTACCCGGAGGCGGCGTCACTTCCGGAAAGCCGCGTGAGCGCAAAGGGACTGCCCGGGTAAGGAGAGCCTCCCACGCTCAGCTGTAGCCGGACGTACCGAGGCTCCCGCCCGGCGCTGCTGAGGTACTTGACACGGAAGCTGTACGCCTGCTGCGGCGCTCCGGAGGTAGGCGCGACCCCGGAGCTTACGTAACCCGGCTCGCCGGTCCAATCCAAAGCGGGAGCGGGGCGCCCGGCCGGGTCCAGGAAGGGAGAAATGGCCACCACCCCGTAGCCCGGCGTGGTGTAACCGTCCAGAATCCGAGCCCGGATGGCCGCCGGATCGGCGGTGCCCCACCAGTTGTTCTGAGCGAAGATCCGGGCACTGGAGGCGTTGCGGACGTCGTAGCCGCCGTTGTTGCGGAAGGCGTTGCCTCCGTCGTCGGTCGGATCGCCGTTGTTGACGTTGCCCAGGTTGGGCTGCGCGGTGTCGGCGGTGCGGACGGCATCACCCTCATTGTCAGCAAGCAAGCAGCCCTGGATGATCGGCGCAGCAGCGCCCTGGCAATCCACGGCCGCGTCGCGGCAGCGCTGCAGGGTGGACCCGCGCAGGAGGGGGGATGCGTCGCTCAGGGCCACTCCCGTCTCGGCGCAAGCGATGAGGCAGTTGACCAGTTTCCCGCTCGCGCCGGGCTGGAAGAGCAGCCCGGTCCAGGAGCCGGGGCTGTCGCCGGAAGCAGGCAGGAAGCTGACGGGCTGATTGGGCAAACCGTTGGCGACCAAACTCCCCCGTACCTCCACCGTTCCGCCCAGCACCGCCACTCCCGCCGACAGGGTGAGCGTGGTCCCCGCCGGAACGAGGAGCGTCGGATCGGCCGGTCGAGCCGTAACATCGTAGGGGATTCCCTGGTTCTTCCACAGAGCGGAGTCCGTCAGATTCGCCGGACTGCCGCAAACAACGCCAATGGCCTGCTTGCCGTTGACCCAGTACCAGTTGGCTCCGCCCAGCAGCGCCGCCGCACGGGCCTCCGTGTACACCGGGTAGCTGCCGTTGCCCAGAAACTGCGTCCGCAGTACGTTGCCCGCGCAGCACGAGGCCAGGCGCAAGCCATAGCGGCCGTTGCGGCGCAGGGAGCAGCCGTCCACCATCAGCCAGGGTGCGGCGGAGACATGGAGCCCGTCAACCTGGTTGAGGTAGAAGTCCGAGTTGCGGACGATGAGGCGCGCGCCGTCGGCAGTGACCGCGGTGGCGGCATGGTGTATGCGCGTACGGACAAACTGGCCCTCCGCTCCGGCAGACAGATGCACGCCCTCCCAGGAGGCGGGGGTCGTGGTCGGGCCCATCAGGTTCACCCAGGTGGAACCTGCCCGGCCGGACAGCAACCTGCCGGCCACCTCGATCCGATTGCCGATAAGCGTGAGCGGTGGGAGCAAGGTCAGGGTAACGCCCGCAGGGACGAGGAGGGAGTCGCTGGAGCCGACGGTCAGGTTCAGCGGAATCGGCTGCGATCGCCAGGTCTGCGACTGCTGGATGTCCGTCGCTGCGGAGGAGCTGACTGCGATCTGCTGGTGGCCGTTGTTGCGAAAGCACAGACTGGAGTCCAACATCCCCACGCAGTTGGCTTTCAGATAGAGGGGGTACTCCCCGTTATTGGTGAAACTCGAGCCGGTCACGCTCCCCTGCGGGTAGACCGTCTCCACGTAGAGCCCGCGGCGGCCATTATTAGCGAAGGTGCAATTGACGGCCGAGAACTGGGCCTGGTTGTAGACCACCGCCCCGTCCCGGCTAGCACCCAGGAAGGAGCACGCGCTGAAGCAGACCTGCGCGGCGTCCACGGTTACGTTGTCCACGGCGCGGGAGAACCAGGCGCCGGTGACGTTGCCCACCGAACCGGGGGCGAAGTACACCCCGCGCCAGGCTCCGTGATCACTGCTGGTGGTGGTGAAGACCGCCGGATTGGCGGCCGAGGCGGAGACCTGGAGGGTACCCGCGATAGTCAGCGTGAAGTCGCCCGTGGCCTCGGCACGCACACCGGGATCGACCACGAGCGTAGCCCCGGCCGCGACCGTGACATTGCCGGTCAAGCGGTAAGGCGCGCCCGATTTCGTCCAGTGAGGGGTACCAGTAAGCGTGCCCGACACGGAGGTGGCCGCGCTCGCCACCTGCCCGACGAAGAGCGCGGCGACGAGGACGATTGCCAAGCGATCCGGTGTCTGGTGCATGGATCCGGTGAGACTCCAGGGCTCTCTCATACGCCTTCTTCAGAACTCGTCGCCCAGGAGACAGATCTCAGTTTCCAGGTCCACACCACACTCCTCCCGCACGCGGGCCTGGACGAGCCGAATGAGGGCCAACACGTCGCGAGCTTGGGCCTGCCCGCGGTTAATGATGAAGTTGGCGTGTTTGGGGGAAACCATCGCGTCGCCGACGCAGAGCGCCTTCCCGCTAACTGCCTCAATCAAGCGGCCTGCATAGTCCCCTTCCGGGCGCTTGAAGATGCAGCCGGCGCTGCGCGCGGCCAGGGGCTGCTTCGCGGCCCGCTGTTGGAGGATCTCCCACACCCGGCGGTGCACGTCACAAGAGTCTCCAGCGGTAAGATGCATACCCACGCGACAGATAAGCTGACCGCACTCTCGCAGCCGGCTCCGGCGATAGCCGAAGCCGGCCTCTTGGGAGGTGAGGTGCAGCAAGTTGCCGTCCCGGTCGCTCACTTCCACCCAATTGATCACCTCTGCCATCTCTCCCCCGTGCGCCCCAGCATTCATAAGAGCCGCACCGCCCACTGTGCCCGGAATCCCCGCGGAGAACTCCAGGCCCGACAGTCCCGCGTCCGCCGCCGCGTGCCCGACGGCCGCTAGACTCTCGCCGGCTTCTGCCACCAGGTCGGTACCGACGATTTCGAGCCCCGTCAGCGTGCCCCCGATTTTCACCACCACCCCACGCACACCCGCATCGCTGACGAGGACATTGGTACCGTTCCCCAGATAGATCACCGGGAGCCCCAGAGCCACCAGCGGAGAAAGAGCAGGAAGCAAGGCGGAGAGTTGCTCGGGGAGGACCAGCAGGTCGGCGGGGCCGCCGATACCGAAGGAGGTATGGGGAGCCAAGGGTGCTCGCGGAATGACCGTCAGACCGGGGAGAGCAGACAGAAGCCGAGTTGCTTCACCTAGAGCCGAAGGCATGATATGGAGACGAGAAGGAAAGGCAGCGTTAACGAGGGGAAGACCCTCTGGCCGGCAAGGCAGGTTCCCCTCTTCCCTGGCGGGTCTGAGCGAGGGGCTGGACGGAAGGCTGCGGCTACCCCTCGGGTGCCGCCGGCTTCTTGGGCTTGCGGGCCGCAGGGGTTGCCGCCTTTGCCTCAGGGGGCGCCGCCTCGGGCGGCTCTCCGGCCGATTTCCCGAGCGGGGTGGTCAGCGTCTTTTTGACCACCTCCGTGCCGGACTCTACGCTGTCCACCAGTTGTCTGGCACCTTCTGTCGCGACCTCGCGCACGGCCTCGGCCGCCTTCTCTACAGAGGCTCTCAGACCAGCGCCCTCCGTCGCCTTGGCCACGGCCTCGGCGGGAACGATGATGGTGTCGGGGCCGTGGATAATGCCCTTGACTACCGGCATGGAGAGAACCCCCTCGGTCAGATCGCGCCAGGCACCTCCGCTAACCTCGAAGCGCACCACCAAGTACTGGTCGCCCTCTAAGTAGACGCGGCTCAGCCGGCCCAAGCGCTGCCCAGCGTCGGTCACTACCTGCTGAGGCGGCCGGCCCGGATCGCGACGGGCCGCCAAGAGACCAGGAAGCTCAGAGAGCCGCTTGGCGACGTCGCTCTGCTCCACCATGACCACGTCCGGCCCCCAGGTCTTAAGGTCTTCGGCACGAATACCTTTTTCGGCCGGTCCCTTGCCGATAATGATGCCCAGCAGCCTCCCCTCCGCCAGGTCAAACACCGCCTGACTGATGACCCCCAATCGTTTGCCTTCCTTGATCGAGATCACTTCCGAGTTTAGCAGACTGCTGATTTCGCGCACGGGTGTCCCTCCTTGCCGTCCCGGCTCAGTCCGCCGCGCGGTCCGGATCGTGCAGCTGTCGCCCAGCCCACCAGTCGAGCAAAGCGGCAGCATACTCGCGCAAGGCCGGCCCTGTCTGCGGATCGGAGAGGACCGTTCTTATAAAGGCGCGGCCGTAGGCTAGATTATTCCCCACATCCAACCTGATCTCCTTCTCGCTCAGCGGCACTACCCAGACCGGCAGTCCGGCTTCGATCATGGCTTGGATGGCATCGGTCAACTGCACCTCGCCCCCGTAACCGGGAGCGGTGTAGCGCAAGAACTCAAACAGGCGGGGGCTAAACACATAGCGCGCCGAGACGGCCCAGCGGCTGGGAGCGACTTCCGGTCCCGGCTTCTCTACGATGGCGGTCACCGGCATAGCTGACGGAGTCCGGGGGGATTCCTCTGCTACCGCCACAATTCCGTAGCGGCGTGTCTGCTCGGCGCTGACTCGCTGCACGGCGATGGTTGCGGCAGCTCTCTCGCGCCGATGGGTGGCGATAAGACGCTCCAGCAGGGAGGGACTGCCGTCTCCGACGATCGCACAATCTCCCAAGGCCACCACAAAATCGCGGTCGCCGGCAAAGTCCTCCGCGTGGAGCAGCGCGTCACCCAGACCGCGCGGAGCGGCCTGCCGGGTATAGTACAAGCGCAGATTAGCGCGATCGAACACGTCCAGTCTTGGGTGCGGCGCCTCGGGGACGTGGGCGGAATTGTAGGCAGGGTCAAAATGGTCCTCAATAGATTGCTTGCCCCGGCCGGTGACGATCAGCACCTGATTGAGACCCGCGCCCAGTAGCTCTTCGGCCACCATCTGGATGACCGGCGTAGTCCCCAGGGGCAACATCTCCTTGGGCTGAGCGCGGCTCACAGGCAGTAGGCGCGTGCCCAGACCCGCAGCCGGAATGACGGCCCGAGAAATGCCGCTCGGCGACGCTGCGCTCTCCACAAGGCTCTCCCCAGCCATGTTCACTCCTTGTTTCGGTAAAGGGAAACCGTAACCTGACGGCGGTCAGCCTGCCACCCGACTGGTGTCAGGCTACCACAAGACAGTAACCCGCGCAAGGACGGCTCTACGTCGCCGCCCCATCAGTCTTCCAGCAGGTAGAACACCGTCTGGGGCGCCTCAACCTCGAACCGGACCTCCTCGGTGCGCTCCGATACGAGTTGACCGGTGATCAGATCGGTTACGCGCTTCGGCCCCGGCAGCGCCAGGCGGCGAGGTCCGGACTTGAGGGTGTGGAGAGCGAGCAGGCTGGAGTCGGCCATTACGACGTCGTTTTCCTCACAGTAGACGTGAGCCCCGCCGTAGCGGGCCAGGCCGCGCCAGAGAGCCGCCGGTAGGGGCGCGGCGGTGGTGAACACGGACACCCAATCGCCCGCGCCCGGCGGCTGGCTTCCGTCCTCGGCACCCGTTCCCCAGCCGAAGGTCTTCAGCGCCAGACCGACATCATCCCCACCGAACTTGGACCAGGCCCAGCCCAAAGGGACACCGTCGGTGGGGTACAGCACGGGGCCGTAGGAGACAGCGCTACCGTAAATGGTATCAGCAGGTAGCCCGACGGTCACCGGATGCGCAAAATCGCAGATCTGCACCCGGCGCTGGTAGTTGACGTTCTGCAGTGCGAACTCGAAACCAGTTAAGCGGGTGGCGGACTCCGCGCCTATCTTCTCACCGTCACTGATGCCGGACCCCGGTCCCCAGACGACGACGTGGCCGTCACGCAGAACCTTATCCAGCAGCAGGGCCAGGCGCCTCTCGTCCACCCGGTACAGGTTCGGGAAGTAGAAGAGGCGATGCTCCGGGAAGTTGTCCAGCAGCAGATCCCCCAGCAAGTAGATGCGGTAGGGCACCCCGCAGCGAGAGATGCCGATCTTCTCTTCCCACATAACCGCCTCGTTCATCACGTGGCCCGAACCGTTGGTCTCGAGACTGGCGTATTCATCAAGGATCATGGCGATTCCCGGCACTGTACTATGCTCAAAGTGCACCGATTGGCGCAGCACCTCGACTTGGCGTGCGATCACCGGATGCATGGCCGGATCGCTGAAGTAATCGGCGTTGTGATCGCAGTAGTAGTTCATGAAGCCACGGGTCAGAGCTGTAGCCAGATCACGCCAGGTTACGGCGGTGAACTCCCGGAGGTCGCGCATCATCCCACAGTCATGCACGCCGCCGGCATAGGTGCGAACATCCTGCTCAACAAAGAAGAGTTTGTTGTGGCGCAGGGCGATTGAGTCGGCGATGCCTTCCGGCTCGAAGATGCCTCCAGCACCCCGCACCTGATAGTCGTACGGCGTGCAGACGCCGTCCATGCCGGGTTCGTGGAGTAACTCCAAGACGTCCGTAAGGCCCGATCCGGCGGCGTTCTCGGGGTAGAGGATCGGCCAGGAAAAGTCCATCTTGAAGAAGCCCCAGTTGGACCAGCCCTGCATGGGGAGCTTAAAGGCGTCATGGATGTGAAGCTTGTCCGGGGCGGCTTCACGCGACGCATGAGCAACTAGTCTGGCGTTGGCATGGTATAGATCCCGCATGAGCAGAAGGTAATCGCGCAACGGGGCATTGTCCTCTACGCCCTGCCAGTAGAGCAACTGGGACACCTCGGGCATGGGGCCACTAAGCCGGTCGCAGGGGACCGGAGCGTTCTCAAAGGTGAGACACGCGTCGCCGTGAGCAACGCGCAGGGCCTCTACCGTGCGGTACTTGTCCTCCAGGTACCGGCGCCAGCGCGCGGTCATGACCGGGCTGTGGTCGTATAGAAAGCCGCCGCATAAGGGGCCGTGACCACCTTCGCAGAGCGCGTAGTTCACGTAGCCCAGACAGCGCTCTCCCCAGGGGCGGGACTCACAAAAGCCGATGTAGGCGCGGCAGTAGTCAGCGGCTCGCTGAGCGTAGAGGGCCGAGGCCAGCGAGGGGTAGTTCTCGCGCTCGCCGTCGTCGTGCACCACACACTCGTCGGGATGCAGCTCGAACCAGCTCTTCGGCGGGCGCGGCATGAAGCGTATCATCACATAAGCGTCCGAGCGTCGCTCAAGAACAAAGGCGGGGCCCTTGTCCATGGCCTCCAGGGGAAGATGCAGCGGCTGCGAGGTGATCAGGTCCCCCTCCCAGAAGTTATTCAAATCGAACTTCCGCTCCCAGCGGTGCGGCACGCCAACCAGGTAGATGTCACAATTGTGCTGCATGAACCGCTCGGTCGCGCGGCGCCACTCCGGCTCCGCTTCGACGCGGCCCAGATCCATGGCGCAGTACATCACCGGATTCACCGGTTGGCCGTCTATCCACAGAAGGGTACGCCCGCAGTGTTCTCTGACCTCCACCATACAGGTCAACTCCCTGGGTGTGTGCTTGAACTCGCGTCAGGCGGGCGGCTCGACCTTCACCCGCTTGGACTCGTATGGCGCCAGCTCTACCGTAAGGGTCTGCTCCGGGAGGAAGGCAGGGTTGGCGCGCAGGGTAACCTGGAGCGTGGCGTCCGTGGGATTGTACACCTCAAAGGCGCTCTGCGTGCCGGTCGGGTCGTCCAAGGTGATGCGAACCTCCTTGTGATCCGCTAGCAGGGGATGTCCGACTCTCACCCGATAGGCGTCCAGGTTGGTGTACAGGTGGAAGTAGTAGTCTCCGTCCAGTTGTCCGCAGTAGCGCCAGGTCGGAGAGTCGTTGAGCAGGTAGACCAGCTGCCAGTTAGGCTCATACCCGCGCAGGCGTATCGGTAAGCCCAACGGATCCTCCTTGTTCAAACGGGTTTCGAGCACCACCGGCCTGTCGGGCCCGACCTGGATTGTCGCCAGGACAGGATCGGGCAGAAGTTCTCCGCCCTCCAGTCTGGTGATCGCCGGAAACTTGCCGTTGCTCAGGCCCAGGAAGGAGGCGACCCTCTCATAGGTGGAGTACGTCTGCACGGGCTGTGAGCCGCCGGTGGTAAAGAGCAGGTTGTAGGCGAACTGGTCGCCCCGCTTCCACTGGTTGGGGACCTGCAGCGATATGGTTCCCACCATTGAGGTCTGCTGAGGGGTGAATAGGTAGGAGTGGAGGTCGCCGGAGACGGCGTAGTGCGCGCCTCCTCCGGTCAACCCGTGTGGGTACATGCCCAGGTAGTCACCGGGAGCCATCCTGCCCTCTCGACTGACCTGGGGCTGCTCGCGCAGGTTGTACCGTCGGGTGTCGCCTTCCACGTGGAGTTCAGCCCAGCGGGCGACCTCAGGCTTCATGGGAAAAGACAGGCGTGAGACCATCACTTGGGGCGCATTGCCCTTGAGGGTCACATCCTGCAGAGCGGTGATCTTCGACTCCACGTACTGTCCGTTCGCCTGCTCCAGCATGCCGTAGATCCCGTAGCGGCGCTGATCGAGTCGGAAGAGCTGGGTTGGCTCGGTTCGCTTCGGAGGGCCGCAATCGCCCAGGTGCATGCCTCCGTCGGGATAGACCCGGTCAGTTACCGCGTCAACGATGATGATGCCCGGACAGGAAAGCCGGTGATGATGGTAGGCGGCAAGAGACACGCCCCCTTCCTTTCGGTCACTGTCGAAGGGGATCTCCGGACTGGTCCAAAAACTCATGTACATGGGGGGTTGGTATTCGACGGCTACAGCTCCGGTCAGCCAGATCTTGAAGTTGCCATAGACCAGGGTGTTGGGCGACCAGGAGCGATAGTGAGCATGCAGAGGGATCCCCGAGACATAGGTTCGGCCCTCGTAATCCGGCTGGTAGTTGAAGGGCAACGTGTTCTGCCGGTCGCCGCATTGCATGAACCGGCGCCCGAAATGGGTGGTCACGGGGGCGCTAAGCAGCACCGTACTGCCGTTGCGCACTACGCGCACGATGTATTGCCGGACTTGTTCGTGAGGCCAGGTATGTTCGGTGGAGAACTCCGACCCGGTGGCGCGCCACTCACGGAAGAGCCGGGCCCCATCGTAGAGCAGGATCAGGTCTCCCGCCTGCAAGTCGGCTAGCCGAAAGCCGTAGCGGTAAAGGTTCTCCCATTCCTCGTTCACCGCGAGGTTGCCGAGGTTGTACCCGCCGTGATAGACCAACCGGGGACCGGCGCTGATATACCATTGCTGCGGGTTGGCCCAGTACAGGTCCGTTCGGTAGGCCCCCTCACCCCGGGCGTAGTCGGCGAGGGCTGTCGGCGAGGGACCAGTGAAGACATTCACCATCCCCCGCGCCGCCCGGGCCACCGCGTCCGGGCTGTCTACCAGAGTCAGGGAGAAGGGCGGGTAGTTCTCCATGTCCCGGCACGACTGGAGATAGACCTCCTCGGCGTTGTCCACTTCCTGTCCGAGCTCCCGGGTGTAGACCGCAAAGGCCGAGGCCTGCTTCATCTCAAACCAGGGATTAGGGTTCTTCATCACCCGCGCAAACCCCCACAGGCGGCCGACGAAGACTCGTGCGAACATAAAGTACGTGTTGTCAACCCGCTTTAGGTCGGCAGTCAACCCCGGCACCGGCGGAAACGACACCCAGCCTACCCCAAACCAGGTGTTCCCCTGGGTGTCCAAAGCGAGGATTCCCGGCAGAGCCAGGAACTGGTCGTTCGACTGAGCTGCGCAGTCCGCTTTCAGCTGGTCCCAACTCTGCGGCGTCAGCTTCTCTAGATCCTCCGTGAATCCGAGAAACTGCAGCCCGGCCGCTTTGGCCGCCTGACAGAGCTCCGATACCGTGCTCTTGCCGCCGCTGTAGGTGCTCTGGACGCCGATCAGTCCCCGCTGCCTACCCATCGGCGGGGCGAGCCGGTCGCCGCTACCGACCTGGCTCCAGTCAATCGGCGCTTTGGGCCCTTTCAGGATCGCTTGGTCGTCCGGGCGAAAGTTGCGGTCGGTGATGAACCCTCCGAAAACCCCGCCCCGCAGAGTTGGCTCCGCCGCCCAGCGCACCGCCTGTAGGATCAACGTGCGGTTTTGCATAGCCCCGGGCTTGGTCCGGTCTTCCCTCTCCCACAGGACGTTAAGGAAGACCTCCGGGGAGCCGGTGGTGAACGATGGGTTCAGCGGGAAGACGAACACGCGCCCCTTCCCTACCTCACGCCAGGCCGCCAGCACTGGGTACTCGGCGTAGGTGGCCGGGGTGTCCTTGAGCTCGGGCCCCGAACCGGGCTTCTTCCCCTCGGCGCTGTAGGCGGTTTGCTCTCCGCGCACCGCGACGTGCCAGGCCGCCTGGTCCTCGATCACCACCGGCATCATCATCTCGATGCAATCCGCTCGCGAAGCCTGCCCCAGATAGCCGATCCGGCTCACGCCCGGGGTCATCGGCCCTGGCTCGACTTGGGTGGTGAAACAACCCATGGGGTACTCACCGATGTTCCCAAAGACGTGCTTCGGGTCGGTGACCTGCTCTTCCGGCACGAGAGCGCCGTAGGGCCGCAAGAGATGGCTGAGGGAGGTGGTAGTGTTGGCAAAGCCGCTACCGGTGCAGAAGGCGATGACCCCCCCGCCCTGTTGGAGGAAGACGGCCAGGGCCTGCTCAAAGGGGAGCTGGCTCTTGTCCACCTTTCCTTCGCCGTCCACAGGCGGCAGGTCGCTGATCACCACAACGTTGAAGGGCTTGAGGTCCTCCACCGACTTGATGGCGTTGATCGGGCGAGCGTCTACCTCATAGCCGGAGGCCAGCCAGTCGTCCCAGGTCCGCACCTGGGTGGGATCCACCCCGGCGAACAGCACTGCCGGGCGGACGTCTGCAGCGTGTAGGACTGTCGGGGGGGCCAGCCACGGCAACACAAACCCGGCGGTCGCCAGCCAGGTCGCCAGTTTCGAGAGCGTTCTGCCCTGTACCATATGCTTCACTCCCATACACACATCGCGCCAGAAGTCGGCAGGCGCCTTCTAGAAGCCCAGGAAGCGCACGAGCTCGGGCTTGAAGAAGCGAGAGGCAGGCACCTCCAGCAGGCCGGCCGCTTCTGCAAGCGTCATGCCCAGAGGGCGCACTCGCAGCGCGGGGACGATGTTCGTGGCGGCCACGGTGGCGTCGGGCACACCTAGCGCTCGCAGCACGCCGATGGCCATGATGGCGTCCCCGTACGGCCCCATATGTACGCCGTCTACGGTTAGGCGCAGCGCCGGGGGCTTAGCCGCGAGGGCAGTGAGGAACAGCCCGTGCAAGTCCACCAGCAGGCACTGCTTCTCTGCCGCCACTTGCCTCTCTGCTTCAACGTAGAGCGCCAGCCGCTGGTTCCCCTCTGAGTTTGGGTCCTCCTGGATGACCGTCGGGGTAAGCAACACCGCCTGCGCTCCGGCTGCCCGGGCGGCTTCTACCATCTTGGTAACGTTGCTCTTGTAGGCCTCCAGCACCGCCGGATCGGGGGGAGCGCCCAGACGGTGCCAGACGTCATTGATGCCCACGCTGATGAAACACCAGGCCGGTCTTTCGGCCAAGTGCATGTCCTTCTCAAAGCGGGGCTGCATGTTCTCCGCCTTCTGCCCGCTGATGCCGGCGTTGAGAAAGCTGGGGTTGAGGTCGGGGTAGTTCGCGCTGAGCACGAACTGAGCGAGACGAACATAGCCCCCTTGCTGGGTGATGCTGTCCCCCATGAAAGCAACTCTGTCGCCGGGCTTGACGGCGAGGTGTGTCGGGGCCTCCGTCTCGCCGATCAGCGCCAGTACGTCGGGGAGCACGCGAGTCGGGTCCGTTCCCAGGCCCTCGCCCGCAGCTTCCGCGATGGGTGCCGCGGCCAGCGCGGCCCCCAGTATCGCCGCAACCAATTGCGGCATGAGTCTGCACAGGTTTTTCATAGCGGTTGTCTCCTTTCTGCAGCCCCTCGCCCGATGCGTGCACACGATTGTCCCGGCGCCAGCAGGGCAAGGAATCATCAGGGCCTGCCCTCGCAGGAGAGACGGTTCCTCATCCGACAGGTACTCCCCTTCCAGCTCGTGAACTGGTCACGCATGGCCACACGCCGTGCCCCCTGCCGCTCTACACCTGTGTGCCTCTCCGCTGGGCTGTTCAGCCGAGAGCAGACTTGCAGCATTGTGCGTGACCTTGCGGGGGGTGGTAGTTGACATGGGTCGAAAAACCAGTATAATGTGCGTTGACAAATCGGCTGGCGGCTGCGCGGGGAGACGCCAAGCACGCCATGGTGTCGGGTGTTTGTTCTTGTTTGGGTCCTAGAGACGCAGACGCATGTTGTGTTACACAGCAGTCGAGGCAGTCTGAGGGAGGACACGGCAAATGACCAGGAGATTCGTTTTAGCCGGGGTGTTGGCTATGGCGTTAGCCGCATTCCTGTGCTCCTTCGCCGCCGCCGACGTATACGACTCTTACACCTTCTTCTGGAACGGCCACCTCGACAACGACACCGACTACTACGGCTACTACTACTGCATCTCCGCAGGCGCGCTGGGCTCGGACTACCCTCCCTCCCCTCCCGACGCGATCACGGGGCGGCGCCCCATCGTACAAATCGGCGACGATCCCACCTGGGGACCGACCTACCATCGGTGGTCGAGTGCGGGGACGCCGGGACAGGATTTCATCGCGGGCTTGGCGCTCACGATGTACGACACGGCCAACAACCGCGTCTACGACAACAACGGTCTGGACACGGCCGGAACCCAGGCGGTCATCGACTTCTACGCGGGGGGCCCGCCCGCCCAGATGATCTCCTACAGTATGGTCAACAACTTCGACTGGGTGACGGCCGGCTACTTCCATCTGGAGGACGATATTGAGGTCAAGCAGATCGTCGGCTACTTCGACGAGTATGGTATCACTCAGTACGGCTCAGACATCTATCCAGACTTCTCCCAGGACAGCCCCCGCATCGGCTACCGGATGAACATATACAGCTCAGCGTTTCGCAAGGTCGCGGACGAAACCACGACTCGGTTGTGGCCTGCGGTGGACAGCTTCTACGGCGACGTCTTCTCCAGCGACCCAGCCGGCACTGGGAGCTTCTCCTGGTCCGACACCGGATACGTTCGCCTCGACGAGTTCAACAACGCGCACAGTATCTACCGGCTGGTGTTCACGCTCAACGAGGCGATCACACTGCATGCGGGCGACTACTTCTTCGAGCACGACGCCTATGTGATCCCGGAGCCGACTACCCTGACGCTGGTGGGCCTAGGCCTGGCCGGCCTGGGAGTGCTCAAGCGCCGTCGGAAGCGGTAGCCGTCTCATCTCTTCACCTTTCGCCAGGTGACGGCTGCGAGTCATGCTCTCGCGGCCGTTTTGTTTGTGTTACTCGCGTCGAACCTCCCCCATCGCGTCAGAGGGCAGGTTTCCCTGCGGCAGACAACGAATGAATCTTGGGGTGTGCACTGGTTTGGTCCCTGGGTCATGAACGCGGCCGGGAGTGGTAAGCATGGCAGAGTTCCGATCCGAGCGAGTGGTTATTCTGTGCGGGGGTAGAGGGTACCGCATGGGAGAGGAGTCCGACCTCCGTCCCAAACCGATGACGCCCATCGGCAACCGCCCTATCCTCTGGCACATTATGAAGATCTACGCTCACTTTGGCTACCGCCGCTTCGTGCTGTGCCTGGGCTATAGGGGCGACCTTATCCGTGACTATTTCCTGCGCTTGCACGAGTACACTCAGGACGTGGTGATCACCACTGGGGCGCAGACACGCATTGAGTGCTTGGGGCCGTGTGACGAGGACTGGGAGATCGTTCTCGCCGAGACCGGTATCGCTACCACCACCGGCGGCAGGCTGCTGGCGGTGCGACGCTATCTGGATACCCCCCGTTTCCTTATGACCTACGGGGACGGAGTCGCCGACGTGGATCTAGACGCGCTCATGGCCGCGCACTTGTCCGGGCAACGATTGGCAACGTTGACCGCGGTTCCCCCCAGCGCCCGCTTCGGCGAGTTGGAAATCCAGGGCGACCTGGTCCGCGGCTTCGCCGAGAAGCCGGTCAGGAGTCACATGCGCATCAACGGAGGCTTCTTCGTCCTGGAACAAGGCGCGCTTGACTACATCCCCGGCGACGTCTTCTTCGAGCGCGAGCCCCTGATTAACCTGGCCCGCGACGGGCAGTTGGGATGCTTCCACCACGAGGGTTTCTGGCAATGCATGGATACGCCCGCAGAGCGCGATTACCTGAATCAACTGTGGGAGGGAGACGCTCCCTGGGCGCTTTGGCGTCGGGAGGAGGCTAGATAGATGCAAGCGCCGTCTGCTGAGTTTTGGCGCCGTCGCCGGGTGCTGGTCACGGGAGCCACCGGCCTCCTGGGAGCTCATCTGGTTCGGCTGCTGTTGGACCTGGGAGCGGACGTCATTGCCGTCATCCGGGATGCCGTGCCTCCCAGCCTGCTGATCGGCTCGGGGATGGTAGATCGCATCACCGTAGTCCACGGCTCCGTCACCGACCAGTCGCTGCTCCACCGCACTCTGGTGGAGTATGAGGTGCAGACGGTGCTGCACCTGGCGGCACAGACGCTGGTAACCCACGCCCTGGCCAATCCTGTCGAGACCCTGGACGTGAATATCGGCGGGACCTACCGACTGTTGGAGGCCTGTCGTCTGTACGGCAACTGCGGAGAGATCGTGGTCGCTTCCAGCGATAAGGCCTACGGCCAGCAGGTGACGCTTCCCTACATCGAAGACTTGCCAATGCAGGGCACGTACCCCTACGACGTCTCCAAGAGCTGCGCCGATTTGATCGCGCGCTGCTTTGCGCACACCTATGAACTACCCGTAGTTGTTACTCGCCTGGCGAATCTGTACGGGCCGGGGGACTTGAACTTCAGCCGGCTGATCCCAGGCACTATTCGCTCGTTGTTGCTCGGCGAGCCCGTCCTCATTCGCAGCGACGGAACCCTCCAGCGCGAGTACCTCTATGTGGAGAACGGCGCACAGGCCTATGTGCGCCTGGCGGAGGAAGTGCGGCGGCAGGAACTTAGCGGACAGGCCTTCAACTTCGGCCAGGGCGGGCCGCTCTCGGTGCTGGAGGTGGTGGAAGCGGTCAAACGCGTCACGGACTTACCGGACGCAGAGGTGCGGATCCTGGCGGAGGCTAGAGCCGAGATCCAGGCGCAATGGCTGGATGCCGGCAAAGCGCGACGCGTACTGGGCTGGGAACCCACGTGGACCTTCGAGCAAGGCCTGGAGCGCACCGTGCCCTGGTACCGCGACTATCTGTCCGCGTAGTTCAGGCCGTCGGTCTGGCCTAGGGGGCTACGTCATCTTCGAAGTTGATTCTCTCTTTTTCCACCACCAGCGGGCGCTTCAGCACCTGCGTGTGGATGGCTCCGATGTACTCCCCCAGAATCCCGATGAAGATTAGCTGCACCGAGGCGAAGAAGAATAGGCCGATCACCAGCGGCGCCATGCCCAACTGGAAGTTCTTCCATTCTACCAGTTTGTAGATGAGATAACCCAGCGCCACCAGCAGGCTAAGCAGGGACATGGCGAAGCCGGTCATCGTGGCCAAGCGCAGGGGGACCTTGGAGTGGTTGGTGATCCCCAGCATCGCCATGTCGTAGAGCGTGTAGAAGTTGTTCTTGGTGATTCCCCGCTCCCGCCGGGGCTGAGTGTAGGGGATCTCAGCCCGTTCGTAGCCCAGATCACAGATCAAGCCCCGGAAGTACGGGTAGGGGTCGTCCACTTCACGCAGCTTCTCAATAACCTCCCGATCGTAAAGCCCGAAGCCGGTGAAGTTATCCACTAGCTCGATCTCCGACAGCCGCTGCACCAACCGATAATAGGCCTTGCGTACCGCAAACATGAGCCGCGACTCTCGGCTGTCCGTCTTCACAGCAATGACAACTTTATAGCCTGCTTCCCACTCGCGCAGAAAAGCGGGGATCATCCCTGGGGGATCCTGTAGGTCCGCCACCAGTTTGATCACCGCTTCGCCGCGGGCTTGCAGCAAGCCATGGTACGGCGAGCGGATATGACCGAAGTTGCGGGTGTTAACGATCACCTTCACGCGCCTGTCTTGCGCCGCAATCTCGCGAAGAATCTCCACCGTCCGGTCGCGCGAGGCATTGTCAATGAAGAGGTGTTCATACTCGTACTGCGGTAGCCCGGCCATGACCTGGCGTACCTGCTGGTAGACCTCACGCACGTTGTCCTCTTCGTTGTAGCAGGGGGTGAGAATGGATATGGTTTTCATCAGTGAGATCCCCCGGCCGTCGTGTCTGGCCCCGCCAAGCGTTCTGGCGGCAGGGCGTAGAGATCCAGCTCAAAGCCACACCTAGCGTAGCGACGCAGAAAGACCGAGTATTCGGGAACCCAGCCCCTGATGAGATTGGGAATCCGCCACAGGTCGGCAGGACGATGGTATACGGACACGGCCAGCACCGGCCGGTGCCGGAGAATGGTCTGCTGCACCCCCAGCAAGGCTTCGTACTCGTGCCCCTCGACGTCCAGCTTGAGGTAAGTCAGCGATTCCTTGGCAAGCAAGTCATCCAGGGGCACAGCCTGCACCCGAGCCGTTCCCTCGCTAGTCACCCGCGCACCCGTACTCCCGGTGGCGTCAAAGCCAACCTCTCCCTGGCGATCGGAGGCCGCCACCTGATGCAGGACGACCCGCTCCCGCGCCGGCGCGGACAGGGCGGATACGCACTCCTGGAGCTTGCGGAAGCTGGCCGGGTCGGGTTCCAGCCCGATGTACCGGCCGTTGCAGCGGCCCACGTAGGCCTGCAGGACATCGCCATCAAAGGCGCCCACGTCAATGAAGACCTCGTCCTCCCGCAGGGCGAACAGGTCCGCCGGGAAGTACTCTTCTCCGCTCTCGACGGACTCCACGCAGCCCGGGTTACCGGACAGGTAGAGTTCGACCTGGTCGGCAAAGAGGCTCTGCGACTCGGGCTCCCGGAAGAGGTGGAAGGCGCGGCGGATGGCCTCCGCCTGCGCCAGGATAGCCTCCGGCGTGTCGAAGAAGAGGCTGGGGAGCATCACTTTGGCGTACTTCCACATGAGCAGCGGCAGAGGGACGATCCTCTCGCAGCCCAGACTACGCAGGTGCGCCATGAGACCGGCGTAGTCGGCCTCTGGATTCCAGACGGTGACCACAAAGGCGCACCGAGCGCCATACCGTCGAGCGGCTTCGGCAGGCGAGAGCACGGCGAGACCCTCGACTTCGCGGTGCCACAGCTCCGGGTTGCTGTCGGCGAAGGCCAGGGGCTCCACCCCCTGCGAGCGCAGCAGCCGCAGAACTCCCCTCCCCTGCCCGCCCGCCCCGAACAGCACAAGGGCATCCTGCCAAGGCATCGCGGCGAGGTCAAAGGCCTCGCGCGCCCGCCGGGCGGCTCGGGGCAGTTTCTCGGCCAGCAGACGCTCCAGCTTCCTTTCCGCTGAGTCCATCATAGCCTTCGCGGGGCTGCCCACAGTCAGTCCGCATCCATCAGGTTCCGCTGCAACTCGTCCCTCTCCAGGAAGGGGTACATGTCCTCCAGCGGCGAGGAGACGATGCTGCCGTCCGGCAGTTGCCGGGAGGCGCAACGCGGCTCGAACTCCTGGCCGGGATCTACCCGCACCTGGCACAACACCGGTCCAGGCGTCGCCAAGGCCCGGCGGATGGTCTCGTCGCCTTCTTCACCCTCCAATCGGAAGACGCTCCAGCCGTAGGCCGCCGCAATCTTGGTGAAGTCCGGCGTACTCATGCCGGTGGCGGCGCTTTCTCCAAACAGCCGCCCGAAGAAGGTGCTCTGGGTAATGCGGATGGAGAGATAGCCGCCGTTGTTGAGCACGAACAGCTTGATCGGCAGCTGGTGATGGGCAGCGGTCTGCATCTCCTGCACATTCATTTGCAGGCTGCCGTCCCCGGATATGCACACTATGCGCTTGCCCTGCTGTGCAACAGCGGCCCCGATCGCAGCCGGCAATTCCCAGCCCATCGAGGCGCACCCAGAGTTGAAGAACATACGCTGGCCTGCCTGCAATTGCGCTACCTGGCACGCCATGATGAAGGCGGCGCCGTTCCCACAGACGATGACCTCCTCCGGTGCCAGGCATGCGAAGAGGTGCTCCAGGAAGTGGTAGGGATTCAACGGGTCGAGACACTGCCGATGCTGCGGGAGCACGCAAGGGTAGGACGCCCGGCGCTGTGCGCACCAGGCGATCCAGTCCGTCCGAGGAACCAGCGGCACCTGCTCAACCTGCCGGCGCAGCTCCTCAAGAAAGGCGCCAGCGTCGGCGCAGAGCGGGAGATGGGCCCGCGCGTTAGGCTTGGTCAGTTCCTGGGGGTCGGCGTCCACCTGGATGCGGTAGGCGCCGGGCGCGAAGCCGTCATAGTTGTAACCGGTCTGCCGCACCCCCAACCGCGAGCCGATGCTGAGAAGCACATCGGCGTTGCGCACCACAAAGTTTCCGGCCCGGTCCGCGTCAATGCCTGCACGGCCCGCCAGCCAGGGACTATCCGCCGGGAGCAGGTCCTTCGCGGTCCGCGACAGCACAACGGGGACGCCCAACTGGGGCACCATTTCCCGAAAGAGCGCGGCGGCGTGGGCCTGGCGAATGCCGCTGCCCGCCAGGATCACTGGCCTGCACGCGCGGCGCAGACGCTCCACCACCTCCGCGACCTGCCCGGGGAGCGCGTCTGGGTCCCAAGGCGGTGGGTCCTCGGCGGGGTCGTAGCCGAGCAGGGAATCCTCGTCAATCTGCGCGGCCTGGACATCCAAGGGAATGTCCAGCCAGCAGGGACCGGGCCGCCCGGTGGTAGCCAGGTGCATCGCCCGCTCCAGGTGGTAGCGGATCCGCTGAGGATCGTCCACGAAGACGGCATACTTGGTAATGTGCTCCGCGAGGGCGATGATGTCCGCCTCCTGATCGCCTAGTTGCCGCAGCCCAAAGAGCCCGTGGTAGCGCAGGCAAGTCTCCCGCTTGACCTGCCCGGACAGCACCAGCATGGGAATGGAATCGGTCCACGCGCCGAAGACACCGTTGAGGGCATTGATACCCCCCGGCCCGCTGGTGACGTTGATCACACCCAGAGTTTCCCTTACCCGGGCATAGCCCTCGGCAGCCATGGCGCAGGCCTGCTCGTGGTGATTGCAGATGTACTGAAGCCGCTGCTCGCGGCCCAGGGAGTCATTCAGATGCATGGCCCCACCGCCAGTGACCATGAACACGTGGCGCACGCCAGCCTCGGCCAGACGGTTGAAGACGTAGTCGGAAAGCTTGATCATAGCTCAGATGCGGCGGACGGCAGGTCCCCCCTGGCCACCAGTCGAGGGCCCCTGCGCCGCGTGAATATGTTCTCCCGCAACTCCTCTCGTTTCAGGAAGGGGTACATGTCTTCCAGGGGTGGGGAGACGATACGACCGTCCGGCAATTGCCTCGCCTTCGAGCGCGGCTCCAGTTCCTGGTCAGGGTCAAGGATCACCTCCACCAATGCCGGTCCGGGCGTCTCCAGTACGCGGGCCAGGTCGGCGGCGAAGTCCGCCTTGTCCAGACGCAGTGCCTCCAGGCGGTATGCTCTGGCTACCTCTACGTAGTCCGGCAGGGACAGCCCGCTGGCCGCACTCTCACCGATGAATCGGCCAAAGAAATTGGCCTGCGTGCTGCGGATGGCCCGGTAGCCACCGTTGCTCATCACTATTATCTTGACGGGCAGCTGGTGGTGGACCACCGTCTGCAGCTCCTGAATATTTAGCTGCATACCGCCGTCGCCGACAAAAGCAATTACGTGCCGGCGTGGTTGGGCCAACGCAGCTCCGATGGCGGCAGGCAGTGCATAGCCCATCGAGCGTGCACCGATGCTGGCCAATACACGCTGGCCCTGCTTGATGTTGGCTACTTGTAGAGGGATCACACAAGCCGCCCCTGCGCCACAGACGACAATGTCGTCCGGCTGCAGGTGTTCCCAGAAAGCGGCGACGAACTGGTAAGGATTGAGAGCGCCATCGCGCGACCGATGGTGGGGCTGCAGCACCGGATAGCGCTGCTGCCGCTCCTTACACCACGTCAGCCACTCGGACTGCCGGCCCGGCTGGTAGGCGGCGGCCTTCAGCGCGGCCGACATCTCCTCCAGGAACATGCGCACATCGGCCAGCACGGGCAGGTCGGCTCGCACGGTAGGTTTCTGCAACTCCGCCGGATCGGCGTCGACCTGGATCTTGTACGCGCCGCGGGCGAAGGACTGCCAGTTGTAACCGACCTGGCGCAGATTGAGACGGCATCCGATAATCAGAACCAGATCAGCGTTCTGCACGGTGAAGTTCGCGCCCCGGTCGCACATGGTGCCCGGTCGCCCGCAATACAAGGGATCGCAAGAAGGCAGCAGGTCCACGCCGCCCCAGCCGGTCGTGACCGGTATGCCCAGCCTATGTATGACGGCCGCGAACTCCGTCTCCGCCCCGGACAAGCGCACGCCGCTTCCCACCAGCACGACCGGACGCTGCGCCTGCTGCAACCGAGACACGATCTCCGCGCACTGCCGGCGCACCGTCTCGCGATTCCAAGGCGGAGCGTCCTCGGTCGGGTCATAGGGAGGCAAGGTCTCCGGCTCGATCCGCGCCGCCTGCACGTCCAGCGGGATGTCCAGCCAACAAGGCCCGGGCCGGGGAGCCTCCGCCACGGCCAGGGCCTTCTCCAGGTGGTACCGGATCATCTCCGGCTCGCGTACCGAAGCGATGTACTTTGTGATCGGCCTGGCCATGCTGACGATATCGGCTTCCTGGTCACCCAGTTGCCGCAGGCCGGGGATGTCGTAGGTGGCCATGCAGGTCTCGCGCTTGACTTGCCCGGAGAGCACCAGCATGGGAGCCGAATCCGTCCAGGCGCCGAAGACGCCGTTGAGGGCGTTGATCGCGCCGGGACCGCTGGTTACGTTGATGACACCGAGGTCTCGGGATACCCGCGCGTATCCCTCCGCCGCCATCGCGCAAGCCTGCTCATGGTGATTGCAGATGTGCTGGATGCGCGGTTCCTGCAGCAGCGAATCATTCAGATGCATGGCCCCGCCGCCGGCGAGCATGAAGACGTGGCGGACGCCGTAGTCCGCCAGGTGCTTCAGCACGTAGTCCGATAGCTTCACTATCACGAGTGTCTCCTCCCATGCTGGGCGCCGAGGTGGAACTCGATGGTCTTGTCCACGGCCGACTCGAGCCGTGTCGTCGGGCTTAGGCCCAACTCCTGACGGGCTCGCGCCGTCGAAGGCACGTAGCGACGCGCTGCAGTGCCGGGGCTAGGCACCCCTGCAATTTCCACGTCCAGCGTCGGGGAGAAGCCCGCTGCAATCAGCCGCGCCAGGTCGCCGATGGTGACGGGCTCCTCTGAACCGACGTTGTAGGGCCGACCGGGTTCACCCCGGTCCAGAATGGTCCACAGCCACACGGCCAAGTCCGCCGCATACAGATAGGAGCGATAGGGTGTACCGTCGCCCTGCACTCGGATCGGGCCACCGTTCAGACCGTCACGGATGAAGTTCCCGATGGCAAAGTGCGCGTTTAGAGGCAGATAGGGGCCGACAAAAGCGAAGCAGCGCGCAATCTTCGCCCGCAGGCCATACTGAACATTGTACAGCACACAGAGCAACTCGGCCAATCGCTTGCCCTCGCCGTAGACTGAGGCAGGCGCGGCGGGATCGGGGCCACCCAAGAAATCCTCGGGCAGCAGTGACACGTCCGGCGGCTGGGGGCCGTACACCGCTCCGGAACTGGTAAGCAGGAACTCCTGCGCCCCGCACCGGCGGGCAAACTCCAGCGTGTGCCGGGTGCCCTGCACGATGGTGTCCAGAACCTCCAGAGGAGCATCGTGTTGCAGGCTCTGGCGGGAATCGTTGGCAGCATGAATGACACGCGCAAACTTGCCTGTCGGGTACGCGAAGCTGCGCACGTCCCCGGCCTGCAGCGTTACCGCCGCGTGGTCGGCCAGATGAGGCGCCTTGCGCCGGAAGGCCGCGGGATTGCGCGTCAGCACCACCGCCTGCGCCTCCAGTTCCAGGCGCTCGTTTGCCCAAAGAAAGCTCTCCAGGAGCCAGCAGCCGAAGAAGCCGGTGCCCCCGGTCAGGAAGAGACGCTGCCCGCGCAGGGATTCCCAGGTGGGCTGGGTCTGCGCGACGATGAGGTCGAGATCTTCGGCGAGCGGGTTGTGCACAGCAGACGTCTTCTTGATGGTCACATTCCTGCCCGTATGACGCGGTCTTCGGTCAATCGGTGTCTACCGTAGCGCCTGCGTCCCAGTCGCGGATTGCCGTTGGGTCCTGCACCGCGACGGCACCCTCACTCTGGGGGCAATCACGCCTTATCAGGAAGCGTCCACCACCGAACGGGCCCGGAAGCCTGCGGTTCCAGCGGACTAGGCGGTACTGCTCTGTCAGCCGCTCCGCCACGACGGCCGCACGTTCCGTGGGGATGATGCCTCTGCCGACTGCCCAAGCCAACACGTTCGCGTAGCCGGACTTCTGCGGCCAGGGGTCCCAGCCAATTATCGTAGGATTTCCCGAGCAAAAGGCCTGCTCAAGGTGACCGCTGATTCGGCGGTTGAGTGCAGGGTCTCGCAGGTAGCAGTACGTCCAGGCATCGTAACTCCGACCTACACTAAACGCGGCGATCGGATGGTAGGGCGACACACAAAAGACCGGTCCGCTTCCGCTGGTTGTCTGGAGCCACGCTATCAGATCCAACTGCGAACGCACCTCGGCCAGCATAGCATGTACCCGGCCTGGGTGCAACGCCGGCCGCCGCGCCGCCTGGACCAGGACAGGGAACCCGAGTGCTACCACCACCAGCAAGTACAGCTGTCGGCGTCCTCGGCTTGCTGCCGTTCCCAGGATACGCTCGGCCAGGAAGGCGCCCCCACAGACGCCCAAGGCGAACAGCAGGCCCCGATCATAGGGCCACTCAAATGGGCAGAGCACTATCGCGGACAGGGCTGTAAGCCACATTACTGCCGCAGTTCCCCCCCCCGGATGCCCCCTCCGGCTTTGCCAGAGGCAGGCCGCACCAGTGGCGGCCAAGCCCATCAACCAGAGGGGCAAGCGGGGCAGGCGCAGCCCGTGCAGCCAACCAGTCGCGAGAATGAAATCGTGATTCCAGTACCACAGCTCCGCTGCAGAGCCTCGGAACAGGAGATACGCTACCGAGGGGGCCAGTCCGACCAGCGCTCCGACGGCGGCCCAGACCATAGCCCGAAGGCGGATCAGACCGCGCGGCTCCAGCAACAATGCCACCACCCCCCCCAGGAGGAAGGGACTCTGGCGCAGGCTGGTAGACGCAGAGAGCGAGAAGCAGACAAACGCCGAAGCCACGGCCAGGCCCCGAGGCAGACGCGCCGGAGTCGCGATCAAAACCCAAACCCCTCCCAGGACGAGAAAGGTGGCCAAGTACTCGGGCCGCAGCAGCACCATCTCCGCGCCAACGACCAGCCACAAGACTGCCAGAGCGGCCGCGATGGAGGCGGTGGCAGAAGAGCAGCGCAAGGCGCGCAGCGTACCGTAGCACAAGGCGCCACAGCCCGCCACAAGCATGACCACGACGACGCGGCCCGCTATCAGCATGTGGTCTCCGGTCAGCCTCAGCAACGGCCGGAAGGGAAGGTCCCGCATAGGCAAGGTGCCCGGGATCTCTCCGTGCCGGGACGCCCAACTCGTGGTCAGCCAGAAGACCTCATCATCGTTGATCGGGGTGCACAGGGCGAGGAGCGCCAAGGCCAGGACAGCCGCAACCCACCAACCCGCCTGGCTGAGCCAGTGAGGTCGGCCATCGCTGCGCAGGCACAGCTGAGGCAGCGCGATCACCGCCAGAGCGACAACAAGAGCGGCGAAGGCGAGTTTGTCCATTTGACTCCCTGTGCGCCGGGGCGCCGCCCGCTATCCGACCTACGTGTTGGGGGGTTCTTCGCGGAGACCGTGCGGTACGCTCCGGCGGATCACCCCGGTCAGGACAAACCAAATGCCCACTCCATTGATGCAGAGGAAGGCCACCGCATAACTGAGCAGTGAGTAGGCCGCGGCGAGATTGACATCCACGCCTTGAACGCGAAGCACCAGCACGGTCAGGTACTGATTCAGACCGATCCCGCCGGCCGTGGTGGGTACTGTCAGCCCCAACCCGATGACCGAGACCATGAAACAAGCCCCGGCCACGGTGAGCGGCATCCCCAGGGCTCGCGCCACCAGCCAGTAAAAGCACGCCTCAACGGCCCAGTTGACGCCGGTCGCCAACAGAGTCACGCCCAGGGGCCGGGGACGGCGGCCCAGCTGTCCGCTTTCCACTACCAGGCGCGCCAGCCGGGCCGCCAGGCGTCCCAGAGGCGAGACCGCGCTTTCGCACCAGCGATCGGCCGCTTCTCGCTTGCCAAGCAGCGCCACTGCCAGGAAAGCCAGCAGGCTGAGCCCGGCCACCAGCGCCACCCAGCGCAGCGACTGCAGCAGCACCGGCTCGGCCCGCAGGAAGGCATCGCCGGCAATCAGCGCAATCGCCACCAGCGCCCACAGGTCCACCACCTTCTCCAGCAGCAGACTCGAGGCGGCCGCCTTCAGCGTTACCCCCTCGCGCACCGCCATGCCACCACGCACCACATCGCCGGACCGCAGCGGCAGGAGATTGTTGAGCAGGTAGCCGACACTCGTGGCTCGCAACCGCACCGCAAAGGAGGGAGACAATCCGTACAGGCTGAGCAACTCTCGCCACCGAACAGCCACCACAAGAAGCCGGCAAGGGTAGATGAGCGCCCCGAGTACCAGCAGCCCCGCGTCGGCCTCTCTCCAGGCCCGCACCAGCTGCCCCCATTGCACCTGCTGGAGCACCGCGTACAGTGCCACAGCGCTGACTGCGATCCCCAGCAACACCCGCAGCGCCGGCGTCCAGCGCCTCGCGGAGGTCTCTTTCACTTCCGCCCCTGGAAGAATCGGTCGAACACCTCCGTCACGTAAGCCGCTCGTGCCTCGTCGATGCCCGGATACACCCCGATGAAGAAGGTATTGGCCATGATCAGGTCAGTGTTGTCCAGGCCACCGACTACACGGTGGGGAATGTCCAGGAAGGCGGGCTGACGGAGAAGATTGCCGCCGAACAGGGTGCGCGTCTCCACGAGGTTTTCTTCCAGGAATCCCACGAGGTCTCCGCGCGAGAACTCTGATTCCGGGCGCACGGTGATGGGGAAGGCAAACCACGCCGGAACGCTGCCAGGTGTGGCCGTGGGGAGGATCAGCCACTCCTGGTAGCGCTGGAGATGCCGCGCAAAGAACTCATAGTTGCGCCGACGTGCCTTCACGAACGCAGGAAGTTTCTCCAACTGGGCCAGGCCGAAAGCCGCCTGCAGATCGGTGAGTTTCAGATTGTAACCCGCGTGCGAATAGACGTACTTGTGGTCGTAACCCACCGGGAGCTTGCCGTGTTGCTGCGTGAAACGCCGCCCGCAAGAGTTCGATCTCCCTGGTTCGCACCAGCAGTCCCGCCCCCAGTCGCGGAGGGAAGCCACGATCCGGGCCAGGGCAGGATCTTTGGTCACCACCGCTCCCCCTTCCCCCATCGTGATATGGTGGGCGGGGAAGAAGCTATGGGAGGCCAGATGACCGAAGCTGCCGGTAAGTCTGCCATCGTAGAGACTGCCCAACGAGTCGCAGTTGTCCTCAACCAGGAAAAGCCCGTGTTCCTCGGCAATCTCGCCTAGGCGTGCCAGATCGAAGGGATTGCCCAGAGTGTGCGCCAGGAAGATGGCGCGCGTCTTAGGGGATACGGCCTCGCTGACTAGATCGGGCAGGGCATTGTAGGTACCCAGGTCCACGTCCACAAAGACCGGCACCAGTTGGTACTGCACCAGGGGGGCCAGCGTGGTGGGGAACCCTGCCGCCACGGTGATAACCTCGTCACCGGGGCGCAGCGGCTCGTCCAGTTTGGGCGAGGTAAGTGCGGCCACGCATAGCAGGTTCGCGGAGGAGCCGGAGTTGACTAGCAGAGTGTGCTTAACGCCCAGATAGTCGCTGAAGGCTTGCTCAAAGCGCTCGGCGTAGGGACCCGCCGTCAGCCAGGCGTCGAGTGCGCAGTCCACCAGCAGGGCCATCTCTTCCTCGTCGTAGACTCGTCCCGCGTAACTGACCTTGGTCTCTCCCGGCACAAAGGCGCGGTCTGCCAAGCGGCCCCGAGCCAGCTCCCGTGTCAGGGCGAGTATCTTCTCCCGAATCTGGGCTTCTTCCACGTCAGGCTCCCCAAACACAGCAACGACCGAGTGTGCTCGAATCCAAAGGGGGCGCGAAGGGAGCGACTACGACCCCGTAGAAGCCGCACCGCAACTCAGGAGCTAGCCTCCGGCAGCGCGCTTGCAGAAGGGTACAGCAGAGAGGCTCGGACCCACCCCTCCCGGGCCGGCTTCACTTCTAGGGAACACGCTCCGCAGGCGGCACCGGGCGAGTCGGCGCGGCGGCAGTGGGCGGAGCACCCTTGCCAGGGGCGCGGGCCAGCAGCAGCCCTCCCATCCTCCAGGTCGGGTCGCGCTTCATGCCCCGGAATTCCTCCCCGGCCAGCAACGCCCGTTGGTAGACCTCCATTCGATCCGCCGGCGGCGCCTCGAGGAGGGCTGGAGAGAGATACATCGCCGTCGGCGTTAGCCCTGCTTCCTCCAGCGCTTTCCAGTCCTTGTCACGCAAGGGCAGGGCCATGGCTTGCTTCTCGCCGTACCAGGCCAACAGCCAGGGAAGATCGGTGGCCAGGTAGTTGTAGGAGGTGTTCCCGAGTCCTCGCATGGTCTCGATCGCGGGATGCTGGCGCGTCTGGCCCCCGGCAAATAGGAACAGCAGCAAGGGCGCGCTCATCATTAGCAGCACCGTGGTCAAACCAACCGCCTCCAGCGAGAGTCCGAGACGGCGGTAGCGCCTGCGCAATTCAGGCAAAGCCTCCTGCCATTCCCGCAGCAACGTCAGCAGCCAATAGACCGCCACAATCACCACGATCGGGCTGTACGGTAGCAGCAAGCGGGCCAGGGGTTGGTAGAAGCAGAGAACAATCACCTGCAGGATGAGCGCCAGGGCCAGGCAGCCATGCAGGAGCACCCAGCGCTGTCGCGGCGCCGCCAGCAGCAGTCCGACCAAGAAGAAGGGCATGACGTAGGGACCGGCAAACTGGGCGAGATCCATGTAGAAGGCGCTGGCTCCCTGCATCAGCTTCTTGAGCAGATCCTGCCAGTTGATCACAGCGACCAGCCAGGGCCAGTCGGGGACGTCCACGAACCGGCGAAAGAGGGTCTGCCCCGGGTAGTGATCGGTGTACATGGCGACTTCATACGCGTGGAGCGAGATGAAAGGTCGTCCCACGATGAGGGAAGACCGCACGATCCAGGGCAAGACGACGACCGCGAAGGGCACCAAAGCCGCGATGAAGTTCCGCCTCGTGCTGCATCTGTCCATCCGGCGCAAGAAATACAGTGCGACGGGCACGAGCACGATAGAGTCGTAAGAAGTCAGATAGCACAGTCCCAAGAGTACACCCGCCGCCACCGGGATCCCAAGCGGGAGAGGCGCGCGGTGTTCCTCTCGCTCCTCGTTGTGCTCCGGGTAGTGCCAGATGAGCACTCCGAACAGCAAGGTCACCAAGAAGGATAGGAAGGTAGTGTCTAGGCCGGAGATTGCCTGCCGCAATACGGGGACAGAGATGAAGTATAGCGGACAGGCCCACAGGGCGACTTGCCGGCCGAATCGGTGCATCGCAATTACGTACACCGCAAGAGCCGTGAGCAGCAGGAAGATCAGAGACACCATCGCCACGGTCTTATCCGTGGGCTGGGCCACCCGCATGGCCAGTGCCAACACTGTGACGTAGGCCGGGGGCCGTATCAGCTCGGGCTGTTCCCCGGTCCGCCGGGCTACGGCCAGGCTCAGGGGTGTGACAACGGAGGTGCTGTACCCATGGCCGGTGGCCAGGTTGCGCGCTATCTGGGCGTAGTCGGCGCCGTTGACGTCTAATGCTGTGAACTTGGTGGCGAACACCACCAGACCGATGGTGAGGAGTGCCAGCGCCATCGCGCCGCGCTTGAGCAGGCCCTCTGAGGAAGCTACTCTACCCCTGCGAGGACGGAAGCGACGAGCAAGATTCATGGGAACCCCTTGTGCCGAGAAGTGCCCGAACGCCAGTAACAGAAGCAGCGTCCTGCCGAGCAAGACGCTGCGTAGGTTGCCGGCGAGGGCTGCCCCCCATGACTTTCCCCCCACTCTTCGCAGCCCGACTGCCTCCCGGGCGCTGCGAACACGCCCACCTTCCACTGATACAGTCTACTCAACAATGCGGGACCTGTCAACAAGCGGGGTGTGGCAGTCATCGTGGCTCCTGCCGATTCGTGACTTTCGGGAGTGATCGGTGGCGCCGTCTCCCCTCATAAAGATCGGGAAGACCATAGCACGGCCCTGGGCGACCATCCGCTCGGCGACGCGGCGCATCTCGTCAAGGCTGGGCAGAAGCGGAATGTCGGCAGCCCACACGGCCAGGGGAACCTTGCCGTGACAAGGCGCAGGAACAATGGTGTGTGTCATACGAACCCTCCCTTCAGTCGTGAGGCCACCTCACGTCGGCTGAGTCTGCGTCGAGAACTCGCGGCCCTTGCCTCCGATGGTCAACCCCTGTCAGAGTGACCTGTACACATCCTTCGGCTGGTCGGACTTATGCAGTTCCTTCCCCTCGTACTTCACCGCCGTCGCGTGCCAGGCCGAGAGCGTGGCCTTCTGCCCGGCAGGTCGGGAAATCAGGACCGCCTCGGCGTCGGTGGTCAGCGTGCCAACCGTGACGGCGCGGCCGGAGGAGTTGAGGATGATCGAGCGGCTCCCCCCGGCCTCGTCCTTGACCAGGATCGCCGTCACACCCGCGCTGTCCCGGACCAGGCTGATGCGGTCGGCGACTACCGAAGGGTCGGCCACCGGCGCGTGCGGCAGCAGGACGGTGGTGAAGGCCACCGGCTTGCCTGCCTCCCAGTCCGCGGTGCGGGGATACCAGACCCGACGGGGCAGGTTGATAAAGTAGTTGCCGTAGTAGGGTGACTTCTTCGGGCCGTCCACGATCTGCATGAGGCCGTCGGCGCGGGGCGCAAACCAGATGAGCAGGTCGCGCTGCGCTGTGGGCAGCGGCTGCAGGGGCGGGTCCGTGTGGTAGAAGGCGTGCAGCGGATTGGGGGTCCACACGTTGACCCAGTTCTCCCCGACGGTGGGACCGAAGTTGCCGAAGGTCCAGTTCTGCCCGATCTGCGCCCTGACCGTCACCGTCGGCGTCATCACGTCCCGCACGACCGCGAACTGGTTGTTGACAAAGGCGATGGACCGGTCCAGGCGCACCGGCCAGCTCTTGTAGCCGCAGGCGAGATGAGGCGCAGCGCCGGCGCCGGCCGGACCCTTTTCCGCCCACGCCTGCACCTTCTGCCAGGCCTCCTCCACGTTGGTGATCTGCGGCGCTTCCTGCACGTGGAGCCGAGCGTAGGCGCCCTCCGGGCTCTGCCCGCTGACGGGGACGGCGTAGTCCTCCGCGGTATACATGGCCTCCCAGGGCTTGTCCCGGACCGGGTCGCGCAGCGTGAAGACGTTGTGCTGCTCCATGTCCACGTCCAGACGGGTCACGCCCAGACACAGGTAGAAGGCGTAATCGCCCGAATACTGGATGATGTTGCCGAGGTTGGGGTGGGCATGACCGGCGGAACCGGAGGCCTGCACCAGCATGAACTGGTCGGTCTCCTTCGGCCCGGAGCGGAAGACCAGCTTGCTGGGTGCCCAGCGGTCATGGAGCGTGAAGTACGCACCTTTGCCCAGATTGTTGAAATCGTTGATCTGGTGGTAACGGCGCTGGGGGATCTCCAGCCCGGCTGAGGGCGGGGTCTCTTTCACGGAATCGTCCGCGTAGAGATAGGCCAGGGCCAAGTCCAGGTAAGCCCCGTTGCCGATGCCGCGGCACATGTCGTCAATGCGGTCGCGCCCATTGAAGAAGCAGCGATGGGCCAGCCACTTGGCCAGCCCGTCCCGGCAGCGCGTGGCCGCCTGCTCCGCCAGCCGCAGGCCGACGAAGTACCCCCCCAGACCGCCGCCGTGCCCGTAGGCGGGGTAGGTGCCGTCGTTGCCGATGATCCGGGCATAGTGCAGCCACAGGGTCTGTGCTTCCTTGTCCTCCCACCACTTCACCCCGCGCAGCCACGCCCAGGCGTCCAGTACGGCCAGGTCGGCGGAGGTATACCCCGAGCAGTCCTCCTCCACGTCCTTATAGGTCCAGAAGAGGCTCCAGATCTTGTCGGTGAAGGTCTTGAACTCCTCGGTCCGCGGCACCGGCGGGCCCCACTTGACGGCCATCTCATACCACAGGGAGGGGGAAATCGCCATGTTTGACGAGGTCTCCTGGTACCAGAGCGGCCAGGCCTGGGCCCGCGCCGCCAGCACCTTCCCCATCATCCGGGTGACTTCCTGATACTCGGGGGTACCTTCGAAGGTCTGCAGCGGGAGAACGTAGTAGACGTAGATGTTGGTCCAATAGCGGCTCAGGCCGGGAAGCCCCTGGGCACTCTTGGCCATCTCCGCCTCCGCCTCCTTCATCTCCTGCTCCTCCACGTACAGGCAGAACCCCTTGAGCAGGTAGACCATCCGCTCCAGGTACTTTCGGTCGCCGGTGGCTTTGTAGAAAGCCGCGTAGGTAGGCAGGGCCGTCCAGGCCCCGACGTTGGCCTTGGGGGGATCCTGTCCGATGTACCGCTCCTGGTACTCCAGGTCCTTCCTGAGCAGTTCCAGGTAATCGGCCTTGGTGATCTGGGAGGGGTCGCCTTCGGGGACCTTCCACGGCCCCGGTCCGGCCAGGCGGTCGGCGTTGTCCGAGAGCAGCGGCGCCAGGCCGGGGATGTCGGCGGGATTGGCGCCGGCGGGTATGTTGATCACGGTCGGAGGTGTGGGGGTCTCCTCGGCCAGGGCCAAGCCGCCGACCAGGACCACAGCCAACACCGCACACATCGGTCTGAAGTACATACAGTTCCTCCTTAAGTCGTGAGCAGGCCCGGTTGGCGCGAAGCCCGCCTGTTCATCCGCGCGGCGGCGGGGCGGTGGTGCGCCGCTCCACCAGATCGGTGGGCAGCGTCGTCCGGTAGGGCATGGGCTCGCCCTCCACCAACTGCCTGAGCAGCGGTCGGGAGTACCCTCGAACATGCTGCAGAAGTAAGCGGCAGCGACGGGGCCGTGACTGAGCCCCTGGGGCATGACTACCGCAGTCGCGTGGTTCAGTGGGCGCCCCCCGTACTTCCGCAGGATCATACGGCGCGCCGGGGGGGACAGCGCGGCTTCATACCCGAGCTCTGCCACTGCCGCTTGTACCTGCTCCACGACGGCCGGACTGACCCACTTGCGCTGGCCGGGCAGGACACGAGAGACGATGCTAAGATCGTACCCGGTGTGCACAGCGACGTCACCCAACCGCGCCGCACCGGGTATGGTGCCCATGGTACCGTCACTTTCGATAATTCGTGCTCCGCAGCCTTCTCGCGGGTCACGGATCAGCGTGATCTTCCTGCCTTCACTGTCCTCAGGCACCACAGAAAAGCGCTTGTGCACGGCAAACCACCTGTTGTGCTGTGTATCGGGCACTATGGCCTAGCCGCCATACCATAGATGACTCCAGCGGGACAAGACAGCGAAGAGTGAGGGGGAGTGGGGGGACTATGGCGAAGCCAGCACTAGCTCACAAGGGATCGCGGGCAGGACGCCAAATGACAGGACGGACGGGGCTACCAGCCTTCCGCCTGCCACATCCTGTCGAGGGCCAGGGACTGTGGCTTCAACGATTAGGTGCCCCTTCTGCCCACTACGCGCGCAGTAGGCATCGGCTTTGAAGGTGAGCACGACGCCGGTGGGGACCACCTTCGTTGTCTGCAGTCTAACGCCCGGGGGCGCCGCGGCCAGCACAAAGCGCACCGAGGTCAGCGAAGAACCGAGCCGGTCCGGCAGCGTCGCCGGGGCGGTGACGGTCACCTGCGCGGTGCTGCCCAAGGGTATGCGAATCGGCGAACCGGTGGCCAGCGAGAAGCCCGGCGCCAGGGGGCGCCAGATCACCGGAAGGGGCCGCGCCCCGGTCACGGCAAGCAGTAGTTCCTGCTGAGGAACCAGGTGCCAGTACGCGAAGGCCTGCATCATCTCCTCGGCCGGGACCGCCGGCCGACTGACCCGGACACCGCCGATCTCCGCCTGTCCCTCCAGCCGCACCCGCGCGATTTGAGGCGCAGCGTCCCGAGGCGCAGTGAGCGTAACGGCGGCAGAGTCCTTGCCGGGGGGAATGCGCGCCGGACTTAGCGCGAACCCGGCTGGCGCCTCTTTCATGACGACCTCGATCTCCCCGTCGAAACCATCTCGGCGCAGTGCGCGGACAGTTGCCGTCGCCGCTCGCCGGGCCGGCATGCTGAGACTGGAGGGTGTCACCCGCAGAGCGAAGTCCGGCTGCGGCGGACGCAGGTAAAGCCGGTATCCGAACTCCTCGCCTCCCTGCCGCTGCGTATCGTAGAGATGCAGGCGATACGTGCTATCTGCCGGGAGTGTGACCCGTAGGTACGGATCGGCCTGGTGAGTGAGCAGGGCCATCTCCGGATCATCATGGTCATCGTTGGCCCCCAGCACCTCGCCTTCCGCCGTGGTCAGACGCAGCGCTGCGTCCAGCGGGGAGTTGAGTCGTCTCGCCCAAACCTCCGCCACCAACTCCTCGCCTGCTTGGCCCGCGAACTCGTAGACATCGACATCGCCAGACTTGCTGATGCGGCCGTTGATGACCATGGGCCGGGTCACTCGCTGCGGACCGGTCCCCGTGTCGTTCGGTTCCACTTCGACTGTCTCTGGCCAGGCATCCACCACATAGGGCAGAGTGGCGCAGTCGCTACCGTCCCAGTTGCAGACAACGGCGCGTTGTCTCTCCCCTTCCGGTGAGGTGTTCAGCGCTGTATCGTGGGTGGGTAGATTCCATCCGGTCAGCGTCACATGCGCCTCTGCCCCCGTCTGGGCACCCAATGGGAAGATGGAGGTCACGAAAGGCAGCTCGCCTATCGTCACTCGGTAGACAAAATCCTCCCGCCCACGGTAAAGGGCGTCGCGGATCTCGAGCGTATAGTCGCCCTCGCGGGGTACTCGATAGTAGAGCACCGGGTCGGGGTCAAACCGGTAGTCGTCGGCGTAGCACACCTCGCGCCCCTCGGGGTCGCGCAGAGCCACTACTGCCTGGAACCAGCCAGGAACCGCATCGGCCAGGTAGGGTATGAGTCTCCGCGCCTGCACGCGCACCAGCAACTGCCGTCCTGCCCGCGCGCGCAGACGATAGCGGTCCGTTTCGCCAGGCCGGATCTGTCCGTTCAGCACCACCGGCAACTCCGTAGACACCTCACCTACCTGCCCCGGCACCGCGACTTCCTCCTCTCTTACTTCGGCCAGCGCCCCGACCTGGAAGCGGACCGGGTTAGACAGCCCGCTGGCGGTCATCAGTCGCAACTCCCGGTCGCCAGGCGGCGTCTCCGGGTCGATAGTAATGGTCACCTCCACTTGTTCGGCAAGCTGGGCATTGGGCTGCTTCTTGGGGTCGAAAAGAGCCGAGCGGAGCCGGGCCATCTCCTGTGGACTCTTCTCGTCCAGGTCCCACAGCCAGGGATGGTTCGGCAGAGGAGCCTGGTCGGAGGCAAGGGCCCGCGCTGCGGCCACGGACCGGGCGCTCCAGCGTCGTCTGACCAGGTCGCGCAGGAACCACCACGTCCTGCCGAGTTCCTGTTCATTCAGTGGCCGTATGTACTGCTCTACCGAGCCGGTCACCCCGGTACCGGAGACATATACGTATTGGGGATTGCGCAGAAACTGCCCCCCGACGGTGACCTTGACGGTAGTGCCCTGTCTGCCGCCCGCGGGATAGACATACCCCAGGTGGGGCGCATTCTGAGCCCAGGCGGCGCTGAGACAGACGGCCAGAACCGCCGGAACCGTGGCGAGAGCCCACCCAGAGCTGTGGCGGAGGCGACCGTTCACATGATCTCCTTCAGGCGTCCCGCGCCTTCGGTCGGCTTCTCGTCAGCAGGCATGACTTTCAGGTCCAGACCCCGAGCATTGGGCATGGGCCCGTCTGGGTCTATCCCCAACAGTTCCAGGATGCTGCCCAGTAAGTCTCGGGGAGAAACGGGACGCTGCGCAACGTGCTCACCGGTGGCGTCGGAGGCGCCGACCACCTGGCCGCCCTTGAAGCCGCCTCCCGCCACTAGGGCACAGAAGCACTCGCCATAGTGCCCGCGACCGCCGTTCCAAGGCTCTTGCCAGTCAATCCGGGGCGTGCGCCCGAATTCCCCGCTCCACCAGACGATGGTAGTGTCGAGCAGCCCTTTAGCAGCCAAGTCCTCCAGCAGGGCCGACATCGCCCGGTCCATCTCTGGCAACATCCGCCGCATGGCCTCGAAATGCTGTTTGTGCGTATCCCAGCCTCCGTAGTTGATGGTCACGTAGGGTACCCCGGCGGCTACCAGCCGCCGCGCCATGAGGCAGGATTGGCCGAAGGTGGTTCGGCCGTAACGATCGCGAACCGTATCAGGCTCCTGGGAGAGATCGAATAGCTTGCCGGCATCGCCGAGGATCATCTCGTAAGCCTTCTGGCGGCAGGTGTCCAGCTTATTGAACTGGGGTAAGCCCAGCAACGACTGCCTAAGCAGGTCCAGCGACCCGAGCAAATCTCGCCGGGCGCGCTGCCGCTCCTCAGTCACGCTCTCTGAGACTATCCCTTCCACGACGAAGCGCTTGGCGTTGGGGTCCCCGCCAGTGGCAAAGGGTTTGTAGAGGGGTCCGAGGAAGCCGGCCTCGTCAAAGCGCCCCTGCGGCGTGGTCAACACGATGTAGGGTGGAATCAGTCCTGTATAGCCGCCGTCATAGCCCTTGAACCGGGATACAAGTGCACCCAGAGCGGGGTAGACCAGGCGCTCACCGGGCGCGTGCCCGGTCTGTACTAGGTAGGCCGCCGTCTCGTGCCCGTTGTTGCCGTGCGTCATGCTCCGGATGATCGAGTACTTGTCGGCCTGCTGAGCCAGCAGAGGTAGCAGTTGACAGATACGTATCCCTGGCACGTTGGTCTCGATGGGCTGGTTAAAGGGCCCGCAGTAGTTGTTCCCCGCCTGCGGCTTGGGGTCGAACGTATCTAGATGCGATGGCCCGCCCCAAAGCCAAATCTGAATCACGGACCTGGCCTTCGTAGCCGGTGCCGCGGGGACGGGGCCAGGCTGGGCGCTCACGGCACTCCCCGCGAGCAGCAAGCATCCGGCGAGCAGAGCTTTGACTGTGGATCTCATACGTCTTCCCTTGTCTCTAGTGCCGATACTGGAACTCAGCACTGTTGATGAGCGCCCAGGCCAAGTCCACGGCGGGCGCACTTGCATCTAGACCAGGAGTCTTCCAGTACGCCTGGGCCGCAGTCTCCTCCGCCGGTGTCGGATCACGGGAGAGAAGTGTCTGGTACGTACCCCGCACGATTGCGACCGGATCGCCGCCCGCCCCCGCGATAACGGCCCGCAAGCGGGGGCTTCTCCTGATCAGACGCTGGACTTCGCTGGAATTGAGTAGATAGAGTTGCTGGGCGTCGGAAGGCTGGTTGCTGCGCTCCGACTCCAGACCGGTGTCACGCGCCGGACGCCCGAACATGATCAGGAACGGGCTGGTAATGCTGCCGTCAGGCAAGGCTACGGATCGCTGCTCACGGGGCAGATAGGTGAACGGCTCCGGGATAGGACTGACATAGGTCTCCCCGCTGCGGCCTATCCAGTTGAGCGCGTCGGCCAGCACCTCGGCGTCCAGACGCCGTACCGGGTAATAGGCAAACAGACCCTCGGCCTCAGGGCGATCACTGCGTGGCAAGCAAGACTGCTGATAGGTGCGAGAGTTGAGGACCAACCGGTAGATATGCCGCAAGTCGTACCGGGCCGTCACGAGTTCCTTCTCCAGGTACGCCAGCAGTTCGGGGATGGCGGGCGGGTTGTCCGGCCGAATGTCGTCCGGCTCGTGGACTAGGCCGCGGCCGAGCAGCCAGTACCAGACCCGATTGACCACGGCGCGCGCCAGCCAGGGGTTGTCGGGCCGGAGCAGCCAGTCAGCGAAGGCTACGCGCGGGTCCTCACCGGGGGGAATGACCGCCTTGGTGCCGTCGGGGAAGACTACAGAGAGCGCAGCGGCACCGGCCAGATCGGGGTAGACGATTTCTTCTTTCCACTCACCGGTCTTCTTGAACGCCAAGCGAGAGAAGAAGGCGGCCAGGTTGGCGCGGCGTTCCTCGGGCCAGCTAGTCAGGCGCGTGCCCATGAAGGTCAGCGCCACTGCCGCCGCAAAGTCGGCTGGCGCCCGGCCCTGCACGGCTCGGTAGAAGTTCACGGGGGGAACGCGGAAGTTGCTCCCGCTGGCCGTTAGGAGCTCTCGGACAAACTGATCATAGGGCCGGTTGCTTCTGACCGCCTCCCTAATCCAATGGTGATAGGCCTGAACCGCATTAGGCCACAGGTTGATGGGGAACTCAGCCTTGACCCGCAGCAGATCGCCCCACTTCAGCGCCCAGTAGTCGGCGAACTCCTCACGCTGCAGCAGGGCTTCGATCAGGGCGACGCGTTTGTTGGGGTCGCGATCCTCGAGGAAACGACGGACGTCGGAGGGTTCGGGTAGGGCACCAATAACGTCGAGGTAGACGCGCCGGATGAAGACCTCATCCGAGCAGGGGCGGGCGGGCTCGATCCCCGACTCGCGCAGCGCGGCCAGCACCCGGCTGTCCACGCCATTGGCGGGCACCGGCCAGTCCTCCCGCTCAAAGGGGCGCACCGCCTGGCCCAGCGCAGTCGGCCCGCTGCAGATGGCCAGAAGCAGGCACCAGGCCGGCAGAGCCTGTCTCATACGGCACTCGCTCTCCTTGGGCCCTCCGCACTGGAAACAGTACCACGCAGAACCGGGGCTGTCAAACAGCACGCGTCACTGGCACAGCCTCGGCTGTCGGGGTCACACGGCGCCCGGGCAACTCCTCGGCGGGAAGAGGTGTTCCTAGTCCCGACAGCGAAGGGCGAGCACGTGGGTACCGGCCAACGCAGCTTCAGGTTGCGGCCCCTACTCCGGGAGGACAGAGCATGAGCGCCAGGCGCACGGAAGTCATTATCGGCAGTCTGTGTACCGCCCTGCTCGTGACAGCGGCAACGGCAGGATGGGGACAGGCGCAAGCGGTTATCGCGTTAGAGCCCTCAGGTCTCGTTCGCATCGCTAGCGACGGGACGGAACTCGCGAAGATCGAGCTCAATGCCCACGGGCCCCAGTGGAGCTACGCCCCACAGACAGGAGGCACTGCCCGAGTCACCGCGCTTCCCGAACAGGCGGGGAAACGCTTCGTCGGAAACTTGCCCATCCCCAATTCGGACGGCGGAGCGCTGACCTTCACCGAGACGGTGAGCCCGCTGGCTCAGAGTCTACGTCTAGAGTATGAGGTCGGCGTCACCCAGACCCTCAAGCTCAACGGTCTGCAGGTCTCGGTGCTGCTCCCTGCGGTTACCTACGCGGAGAAGGAAGTGGTGATTACCCGGCCTGATAATGACGATCCGGAGGTCGCTATCCTCCCGCAGGAGCAGCGCCCAGAGACTTTTCATGTCTGGGGTGGTGAAGGGGATCGCATTGAGATAGCCAAGGGCACCGCCCAGGCGCTGACTTTAGCCCTCCAGGCGCCGACAGACTTGATCGTTCAGGACCTGCGCCGCTGGGAGCAACCATACTTCGAGATCCGGTTTTTCGCCATCATGGAGGACCCGCCCCGCGAGGTGACAGCGGAGGACCGCTTCCATCTGTGTCTCACCGTCACCAGCGCAGCACCGCTTCGACTGACCGGGCCCTAGGTCAAGAGGCCGAGCGCTGGTCCGCTCTCACCTCCTCCATGTATTCCCGGATGGTCGGCAGAGCGATGAGCTTCTCGTAGAAGAAGTTGTTGACCAGGTTGATGACCTCGGCGCGGGCAGCCTCGGCCTCGGGAATCAGGGCCTCGCCGCTGCGCTGCCGCGCTAGGCTGTCCCGCAAGCGCAGCAGATGCCGCACAATCTCCGTCTCCTGCTCCCCTTCCAGTGCCTTGACGACCGCCAGGATCAGCTCGTCCGCCTGGTCTAGTACGTACTGCATAGATATCCCGGAGCCCTCTCTGGTCGCGTCGTCCACCGTACGGATGAGCGACCACACCTGGTAGAGCATCGTCGCGGGCTCGTCAAAGAGCTCGCGCAGGAAGGCGGCCTCCGGATAACGTCCGGTCAGTCGGAATATGTTGTACAACCGTTTGGCAACTTTACCGTAATTGATGTCGCGGGTGAGATACTTCTGCACTTCGTGATGCAGCGCTGCCACGTAGTCGTCCAGGGCGTCCGCTGACACATGTTTGGCCAGCTTCGCGAAGATAGGCACCGAAGTCGCGTCCAGATAGACCTCCTGGAAGTAAGGGTCCAGGTAGGAGTCGAGCGGAGTGATGCTCCCGTCAGGGGCTTCCCAGGTCACATCGAGCATATTGCTGGCGTTCGCGAGCTGACGGCGGCTGGGGTCAGCGATCACCCAGTCCAGTTTGCACCAGCCGGGCTCCTGGGCTACTTCCTCCCAGCGAACCACTGCCGGCTCCCCCTCCGGGGTGAAGCCCTCGATCTGCCCCGCCTCGATCTCGGTGGGGCCCCAGGCAATCGGCGAGCCGGCCGTCACGGTCCGCCCGCCCCGGACGAAGTCGCAAGGGTAGGACCCAAACTTGACCTCGATCAACTGATAGGTAGGTCCTTTGACCTTGCTGAGCGCCTTCTCGCGCATGAGGCGGGCCAGAATGCCACAGGCTTTTTCTCGTGTCTCGGCCAGGATGTTGCCCCGCTCAAAGTAGTCGGCGTCGCCGGGGTAGCTCTGGATCTTGGACTGAGCCGCCGATCCGGATAGAGCCAGGGCCGTTTCCACCACGCCGGGGATGTCGGCGAACTCCACCAGCCTGCCGATCTCGCGGAAATGCTCCAGGTCCTCCGGACAGAAATCGAGCATCACCATCGAGTGCCCAAAGACCCCGCTTCGCTCGTCTAGGACGACCTCTTCCGCCGCCTCGGCGGCTGCCATTGCTGTCAGCCACTGGAGGGCCTCGCCCTCGTCTAACTCAATACCCAGCCGCTGCGCGGACCCGATGATCTGAGCCAGGTCAGCCTCGGGGGACTGCTTATCCGTATCGGCCATCGGCTTCACTCCTTTGCTCGGCTCTTCAGTACTCTTCGCTGCTGCCGTCGAGGATCAGCCGCCTGCGCGGAGCAGGGTGACCTTTGTGACCCCCGCGGGCACGACGAGCCTCCACCCAGCCTCTGCCTTCTCCCTCTTGACGCCCGGTGGTAGTTGCCACCGCCACTCACCCGGTAGGGTCAGCGTTACCGTTTCCCCGGGGAAAGGGATCATAGGTTGCAGCGTCTTGTCCCCGTCAATGACCTTCTGCGGCAACTCCACGATGAGTGTCTCACCCGCCACGCGCAGGCTGGCGGCAAAGTCGGCGGTCAGGCCATACTCCTGGTACCTGACTTCTCCTTTTGCCCCCAGTGACAGTACTAACCCGTGCCGGCGATCTTGGACGGAGCCAGCGGTACCTCGGAAAAAGGCCTCCTCTCCCTCGGCACTCGATTCCGAAGCCGAGAGGAAGCCGTAGTCGGTTCCGAAGTCCCCGGCCACCTTGATGATCTGCCCCTTGCCCAACGTCGAGAAGGTCGGAGCGGGCCAGTCGCGCTTGCGAGGGTAGAAGGCCACGAAGTAGGCCCCATCGCCCGGCATCTGCAGGTGCAGCAGGTCCTGGTACTCCGGCTGACCCAACTTGTTGGCCCAGTCAAACATGTCCGTGCCCCAGCGCAAAGTGTGACGAGGGGTACCACTTGGCGAGGCGATGTAGTACTCCACGTCTACACCGAGTTGACCAACTGCGGTGAACCGGTCCCCCTGGAGGGCGCGCGCCGGGAGGATCTTGTGGCCGGGCTTGTTGGCCAGCACCGCCGCCACATCCTTCACCTGATCAGGGGTGTCGAGGGTCTCCGACACCGTCCACATCTGCCACATGGTGGGATGCTCACCTTTGACGCTGTCCCGGATCAGCAGATAGTGCCCGGCTTGGGCGGGATCATCGTCCTTGAGAAAGAGCGTCTGTCGCCGCCAGTCTACTGGCGGCTTACCCATCGCAGCCACGGGCGGCCACTCGGGCAGATCCTTCTTCCAGTTCAGCCGTCCGGGACGAGGGTAGTGCAGGGCTACGTCCACGGCCGCGTAGTCCTGGCGTGGCAGGGCGGAGAACGCGCTGACATTACCCAGGCCGCCGTGTTCGCCGAATCGTGCAACCTCTCCGGTCGGCCAGCGCCAGGCGCTGGCCGCTTCACGCCAGCCCACGTATCCGCCCAGGGCCTGTCGATCCTCCATAGTGCCCAGAGGTCGAGCCAGATCTACGTGACAAGTGAGAAACGTCTCCTGGTATTCGTAGCCGCCGGGGAACGATCCCGCCACAGGAATGCCGTAGGCGAAGATGCTCGGGAAGCTGCCCGTATGCGACGGGTAGAAGGCAGCGAAGTGATCTCCGCAATAGAGAATGACCTGATGCTCATTCGGTGTAGCTAGCCCGTGCCGCAGTATCGCGCCCTGGTAGGGGAAAACCTCCGAGATCCAGTCGGGCTGCTTGGCAGGAAGTCGCCGGTCGCAGGAGACGAAGGAGAAACCGCCAAAATGATTCAGGCGCTCCACACCCCCCTCCTGCAGCCACGACCACTGCAGTACGGCCGAATACTCGGGATCAGTAGCCCGCGTGGCTCGGGCCATCACACCGCTGTTCCCTTCCGGGACCGAAATGCTGTCGCGGCCCATAGCCGGGTAGTGGCGCAAGTTGGGTTTCGTCAGCTGGAAATGACCGCGCAGCCGGGGATCGGGCGGCATGGTCAGCTTGGCCCAGTTCAGCAGCAGACGCTTCAGCCGCGGATCGTTTACATAGTCGTGCATCCCACTGTTGGTCGAGGCGACGGCAAAGGCCAGAATCATGTTCATGCTGGTGCGCCCATGATGGCTCATCGCCTCCGGCCACTCGCCTGCCGGCCCGACCATGTGCGTCAGAAACATCTCCATGATGCGTTGGGCTTTGTCATACCACTGGCGGGCCATAGGATGCTCGGCAATACAGCAGGCCACCAGTCCCCGAGAGATCTCCCAGGTCACCGTCATGTTCTGATTGCCGGAGGCATAGCCTCGCTCGGCGGACCAAGTGGCCGGGTCGGTCGCGCGGTAGGCAAAGTAGGCCATGCGGGCGCGCATGACGGCCCTCTCCTCCTCCGACAATACCGGACTGTCAATCACCCCGTCGTAGAAGATGGCCCCGGCCGCCCCGGTGCTCCCAAACTGGGCCCCCCACAGGTCATAGGTCAGAATCTGGCGCAGGCGGCCCACCAGAAAGGTCTGTTCGGCGATCTCCTTAGAGCCCGTCAGCAGATAGGCCCCCAGCGCCGACTCGTAGCCAGTATTCGGCGTGTAGGCGATCTGCTGCGCCGACTTGGCCGCGCCGCGCCGGAGCAACTCCTCCAGCAGCGCCGCGTCCGGCTGCTCATGGGTCCAGCGCTCCTCCAACTCCGCGCGGCTCATGTACAAACGTGGGTGCTTGCCCTCGTCACCCGGCCATTCCAGCACATAGTCCTTGACCTCGTTAAGTCGGTAACTCACGGCCGGGCGCGCTTCGGGGGGGAAGCTCGACTCGGGCTTGTAGAAGTAGTGATGATACAGGGCCGCCATGCCCGGCACCGACAGACAATCGCTCACCGTCCACTTCCGCACGCCCTGAGCTGCGTTGACCTGCAGATAGATCTCCCCGGACGGCGAGCGCAGCAGGTCCATACACTTGCTCCTCCAGCTCACCCAGAGGCCGGCGGCGGGGTCAGCCGCCTCCTCCGGCTCGAAAATCGTCTCTATCTCGCGCGGCTCCACCCAGGCGCCAGGGTCCAGACTGCGGATCTGCAGTTCTCTCTCGGTGTTCTCCAGCTTCAGCCGGATTCGGGTCTGCGTAAAGGTGCCGAACCAGTCCTCCCAGGGGGTAAGACTGGTCACCAGGTCCGGCCGTTGAGGTTTCGGGGCGATGTAGTCCTTGAGAGGTATCTCCGCCCAGGTTAGGGCCGAGGGGTCCGGCTTGGGGTTCATGAAGGGCTCCCGATCCTGCCTCCTCTCGTCCTGCACCTGGAGGAGGAAGGGCGGCAAGCCGCGGCTTAGCACCCAACGAAAGCCGTCCTTGGGCTGGTCCTGCTTGACGTTAGTCTCTGCGCGGATGGTGTTGTCGCCCGCGGAGACTTGTAAGGTCAAGTCTGCTATGTTGCCGCTCTCATAGATATAGCGAAAAGCGACCCGCGCCAGGACCGGGCCCCGCTCGGTCAGCCGGGCCGACCAGGCCTTGATCTTCCCCGGCCCGTACATCTCGCTCCCACCGAACCAGGTCCCGTCACCCATGCGCAAGGCCAGGATGGGGGCAGGAACCCGCTCGGCCTCGACCGGCTCGGCATAGGTCTGTTCCCCCAGCAGCAGCCGGGCCCCGAACCGGCCGGTGGTGATCTCCACCTGGTCCTGCTCCGGCGACACCTTCAGATCACTCGGCGGTCGGTCGCCCCCCACGGGCTTGTCATCGTAGCGGACCGTATAGGTGTCCCTGGCCAACGGAGCCAGGTCAGTGATGAAGGAGAGCTTCGCGCTCTTGACATACTCAGTGCCCGGCCAGAGCTCAACTTCCGTAAGTTGCACAGGCAGAACCTGCCCCAGCGGATCGGTCAGGGACACCGAGTCCAGATGACACGCGCCCTGCGGGGCCGAGAATGGGTAGGTCAACAACTCCCGAGTCCACTGCTGATCCAGGTAGTCCCGCAGGAGTACCTTCATCTCTCCCGCTGACCCGGCCACCGGTACCAGGGCCAGCAAGGTCGCCAGCAGAGTAAGGCACAACCCTCCGGTTTCCACGACTCTGCCTGCCATGTTCATGACTTTGCCTCTCTTCCCTTCGAACCGCCGCGCACGTCGGTCGCGGGCGGCCTACTCGTGGCCGGTTCACGCGTCGCGCTCTCGCTGCCGCCTCAACCCCTCTCGTCTGATCGAGTGGGGCACTCCGGGAGTGAAAGCGGCCTTGCCCCGCTTCGGCGCCGGATGGCTGGCGAGCAGCTTGAGCATTGTCTCCTGCAGGGCACGCAGCGCCGCTTGGTAGTTGCCCTCCCCCGCCAGATTGCGCAGGCAGTGAGGGTCGCGCCGCAGGTCAAACAGCAGGTCCTGCCTGGAGTCGAGACGGTATACGTACTTGTAGCTGCCGTTATCCACCATCCGCCAGGCCGGGCCGAACTGAGGGCCGGTCTCGCTGTAGATGAATTGCCGGACGCTCCACTTCTCCCCGGTAATGAAGGGCAGGAGCGAGCGGGAGCTGCAGCCGGGCAGCCAGCGCCCGGCGCAGTCTTCTCCGGCTGCGGCGTGGAGCATGGTAGCCGTGACATCATGATTGGAGACCAGGGTGTCCTCGGCGCGGGGTCGCCGGCCCTCCCACGGCTGGTAGTATGCGATCAGCGGCACGCGCACCGAGGGGTCCTCCCACCAGCACTTGGCGCCTTTGCCCAGGTCGCCGAGCATGGTCCCATGGTCGCTGGTGAACAGGATGAGCGTGTTCTTCAAGAAGCCCCGGGTCTCCAGCGTCTGCAGCAGCCGGCCGATGTTCTCATCCACGATCTCGATCATCGCCAGGTAGCTGGCCCGCAGCCGCCGCCAGGTTTCACGGTACTTGGCGGGGTCCTCGCGGAAGCGCGCGCTGCTGGTGTCCACCTCTCCCTCCACCGGCAGCGCTACCTGGTGCAGGTCTATCCGGTCCAGAGCCCGCTGGTACGCATCGAAATGAGGGTGCGGTGAGCAGAACGACACCATGTGGAAGAACGGCTCCTCCCCTCGGTACTTCTGCAGCCAGTCGCACGCCACGCGCCCGATGAAGTTGTCGGCATAGTCTTCCTCGGGCAAGGGAGCGGGTGTGCCCGGTAAAACCTTGCCCTCCGTTATCTCCACCATGTACTCGCGGTACCTGTCCAACAGGCCTCTTGCATCCAGATGATGGGTATAGTCATCGTCGGCAAAGAAGGCCATCCCTTTGCCCGCCACCTGGCAGACGTCATCGAACCCGAGAGCGCGCACCTCCTGTGCCCACTCGCCCTGGGTAAGGTCGGGAGCCCGACCGATGGCTTCATGGGCATGGAGCTTTCCGGTCAGCGCTGTGTGATAGCCCACCTGCTGGAGGGCCTGAGTGAAAGTGGGTAGGTCCAGGGGCCAGTCGCCTCGGTTGTCCATCTGCCCGGTCTGGAAGGAATACAGCCCGGTGTGAATCGAACAGCGCGCCGGCATGCACACCGGATTGGCCGAGTAGCAGCGGGTGAAAGCAATGCCGTGTTCGGCCAAGCGATCCAGATTGGGGGTCGCTAAGGCCGGCTGCCCCATGTAGCCAGCGTAGTCCCACCGCTGCTCATCGGTCATGATGAAGAGGATGTTAGGTCTGTCCATGCCCATGGGCATGCCTTCCTGCTGCCGCGCGACTAGCATCATGCTGAGGCTTCTGGCCCTGCTGGTCTCACCCTTGCCGCGACAGTGCCACGGCTCTGAGGCCCTCCGGCACCGTCAACTCCCAGCCCGCCGCGGTCTTGACCAGGCGCACCCCCGGCGGGGGCTGGTCCAGCGCCCAGGTGCCCGGCGCAGAGACCCTGACTGTCCCCCCAGGGAAGCGCACCATCGGCTGTACTGCCTTGCCACCGGCCGTAACCTTCTCCGGCAGCTCCAACGCGAGCCTCCTGTCTGCCACGCGCAGGCAAGCGGCGAAGTCCGCAGCCAGGCCATACTCTTTGTAACTGATTTCGCCCGGCGCCGCCAGGGACAGCACCAGCCCGCGCATTCGGTCTTGCACCGATCCGGCGGTTCCCTGGAAAGTGGCGTCCTCGCCCTCGGCTCGGGAATCTCGCGCCGAAAGGAAGCCATAGTCGGTCCCGAAGTCCCCGGCCACCTTGATGATCTGGCCCTCGCCCAACGTCGAGAAACTCGGAGCGGGCCAGTCGCGCTTACGAGGGTAGAAGGCCACAAAGTACGCCCCATCGCCGGGTATCTGTAGGTGCAGCAAGTCGTGGTACTCGGAGAACCCCGCCACCGGTGAGTAGTTGTACTTGGTCCCCCAGCGCAGAGTATGCCGCGGTGTGTCGGTAGGGCGCGCGACGTAGTATTCCACATCCACGTCAAACTGGCCGATCGCAGTAAAGCGATCCCCCCGCAACTCGCGCGGCGGGACGATGGTGTCACCGGGCTTGTCTTGCAGAAAGGCAGCGAGGTCCTGTGCCTCCGCGGCCGTCCCCACCTTCTCCGAGACCGTCCACATCTGCCACATGGTGGGCTGACCGCCTTGGACGGTGTCTCGCAGCAGCAGGTAGTTGGGCCCCGCTGGATCGTCGTCCTTGAGGAACAGCACCTGCCGCCGCCAGTCCACCGGCGGTTTCCCGGCCTGCGGCACCGGCGGCCAGGGCGGGAGAGTGGAGACGAGGTCCCAAGAGACCCCGCGCTTGTACTTCATCAGAATGTCGGCCGCCGTGTAGTCCTGGCGGGGCAGGGACGAGAAGCCGCTGACCGTGGCGATGCCCTCTCGCTCCCCGAAGCGTGCCTCGTCCTTTACCACCCGCTTGCCGGTGGCGGATTCCTCGAGGTTATATGGGAAGCCGCCGTAGCCGCCATTCTGCTTGCGTACCTCCATCGACTCCAGCTCGCGGGCGATACAGACCCGACTCATCAGGTACTCCTCACGCTCGGCATAGCCCCCGGCGAAGGAGCCCGCCACCGGCCTGCCGTAGCTAAAGATTGTGGAGAAAGCGCCTGTCTCCGAGGGGAAGATCGCGTGCGAGAAGTCGCCGGTGATGAGATTGACCTGGTGCTCATCCTTCGTCCCCAACCCGTTGCGGAAGACCGTACCGGCCAAAGGGAACAGGTCGGAGCCCCAGTCCGGCCGCTCCGCGGGGAGGGACTTGTCCAGGTAGAGGTACTCCAGCCCACCGAGCCGCGAGTCGTGGTACAGCATCGGCGCGCCGGACTCCAGCCACATCCACTGCAGCTGCCGGGAATATGCAGGGTCACTCTCGGCAGTGGCCCGAGCCATGGCCGCAATGAGACCGTCGCGCCCGCCCGCGCCCGCCCGCCCATGCGGCGGCAGCGCGCGGTACCCTGCTAGGCGCTGACCTCCGCCGCGGGGATCCGGCGGCGTGTACATCTTGGGCAGGTAGAGTAGCAGCTTCTTCATGCGCGGGTCGTTGACATAATCACGGAAACCCGCGTTTTTCGCGGCGATAGCGAAGGCGAGCATAGAACTGGCCGTCACCCCGGTGTAGTTCGTGACACTCTCGCCCCATTCGCCCGCCGGTCCTACCTCCTCCAGCATGGCCTCCAGCATGGCCAACGCCGGCTCCACCCACTCCTTCGCCTTAGGGTGCGTAGGCAGGGCGCTGGCCATCATCCCCAGGTTCAGCACGTTGGCCACGCTCATGTTGAGGTTGTAGGAGCGATACCCCCGCTCACAGGACCAGGTAGCCGGATCAGCCAGATGGTAGCCCAGATAGGCCATCAAGGCCCGCAGATAGCCGCGCTCTGCTTCGGGCACCACGGGATCGTCGATGAGCGTGTCGTAGTACTCCACCACCATGCAGGTGTAACGCATGGTGTCGAACTTGCCCTGAAGACTCATGTGGTTGCGGAAGCGCTCCACCACTTTGGCCTCTGCCGCCACCTGAGGGTCTCCAGTGAGCAGGTAGGCGCCCATGGCAAAGCAGTCATGGTAGGAGGGAATAGCCAACGGACCGGAAACCCAGAAGTTCTTCAGACTCTGCGTGAGAGCAGGATCCAAAGGCTGCCGCTTGGCCCGCGCTTCCTGCATCTCCCCGCGCGTCAGGAACATGTGCGGATGGCTCCCCGCATCGCCTGGCCAGTCCAGCACATAGTCTTTCACCACGTTAAGACGCCGTCCCAGCGCCTGGCCGCCGCTTCCGAAGAGCCACTTGCGCAAGCCCTGGGCGTTGTTCACCCGCACGGCCAGCACCCCGTCCGGCTCCTTCCACAACGGCAGGAGTTTGTGCTGCCAGGCGTCCCAGTCCCGTAAGGTGCCCGGCGCGGCCGGTTCCACCCAGGCCCCCGCGTCTTGAATCCCCGCATGCAGCACCGGGTCGCCCGCCGCATTCTTGAAAGTCCAGGTCGTCTGGGTCGTGCCGTCCCACCAGTCGTTCCACGGCGTCAGTTGTGTGATCATTCCCTCCGGCTCGGGATCCAGAGGTACTTCCTGCGGGTCGAAATCCCAGCGCCCATTCACCTGCTTGAGTTGCTTCCACTTGTTCTTCCCGAACTCAGGCGCCAGGGACATGCTCAGAGGCTCCAGGCCCGGCCCCAGCCGCAGCTTCCAGCCGTCGTCAGGACTGTCGGCACTGGAATGGGTGACCCAGCTTGCCAGGGCATCGCCGGAGGCCAGCTGTACCGTGAGGTCGAGGGTACTTCCGTCCTCGTAGGTGTACCGGATGGTCCACTCGGCCAAGACCCGACCGTTTGCCGCAAGCCGGGCGGAGTACGACTTCACCCGGCGTTCCCCGTACAGGCTGCTGCCCCCGAACCACTCTCCACCTGGACGGCGCATGGCCAGCACGGGACCGGGAACCTGCGCGGCGTCCCGCGGCTGATCCCAGGTCTGCTCCCCCAGCAGCAACCGCAGCCCGAACTGATCGGTGGCCAGTGTTACCTCATTCTGCCCCACCCGAACTGTCAGGTCCGTGGCCGGTGGCGGATCCCTCGGCTCCTGCTCCTGGGCGTAGCGCACGGTATAGGTGTCAGCAGCCAGCGGTGCCAGATCGGCGACGAAGGACAGCTTGGCCGCCTTGACCGACTGCGTCCCTGGCCAAAACTCAACCTGCGACAGCTGCATCGGCAGGGGCTCGCCCCGAGGATCGGTGAGAGTAACGGAATCCGCGTGACAGGCGCCCTCAGGGGCGGAGAACGGGTAGGTGAGCAACTCACGGGTCCACTGCTGGTTCAAGTATTCCCGCAGCAGTATCTTTGTCTCCCCGGCCCACCCTAAAGCAGGCATTAGCCCCATGAGGACTGCGACCGGCACGACGAACATGACTGCTGATTTCATGGCCAACTCCTTACGCGAATCGCCTGGCCCCCAAGCACGGCTTTGGCTTCTCTGGGCAGCGGAGAGATCCCTCCCCGGTTTCGTCATGCGTGGGGCACGGTTGCGGCAACGGTTCGGGGACTGACCGGGCGCAACTATCCGACGGGCGGAAAGCAAGATGCGGCCGTCGCCTTGGAAGATTCCCCGGGCACCTCGACAGATGGGCACGGCGCTGGTGACTTCCGTCACCGGAGGGACAGGAAGCGATGCGAGACGGGGACAACGGGTGAGAGAAGAGAGGGTGGTACCCCCACGGGGAGTCGAACCCCGGCCATCGGACTGAGAATCCGGTATCCTAACCACTAGACGATGGGGGCACCAGCAGGCGAGATTATAGCCGGAGGCCAGGCATCCTGTCAACACCTAACGCAAGCCAGTCGCCGGAGACTACGCTCCCAGCTTCGTGAGCAGCGCTCGGAGCGCCTCATACTCGTGCCGAGCGATGTCCACCGCCGTCATCTGTTCATCAGGATCGCGGTGACACTCAACGGAGGCGAAGCCCTCGTACTCCTCAGCAATCAGCCAAGCGAAGATCGTCTCATAGTCCACCTTACCCTCGCCCAGTAGTACCTGCCAGTTATCGAACCCCTCCGACTTGTCGGCGTCCTTGACCTGCACGTTCCAGACCAGTTCCCCAAAACGCTCCAGCGCCTCGACCGCGTAGAACCGGCCCATGCGGTACAGATTCCCCGGATCATAGTTGACTCCGAGGTTGGGCCGGTCCACGCGAGCCACTAGGTCGAGAGTGGAGTCCACCGTCATGCTCAAACCCCAGTTGTTCTCCACGATGATGCCCACGCCCCTAGCGAGGGCCCGGTCGCAGCACTCGGCCAGGTAGTAAGCGGCTCGGCCCCAGTGATCGTCGCGCGCGTCGCGAACGTCACGCGGTCCGCCTGGCCCGACGCGGATCATGTCGCAGTCCACGGCCTCGGCAATGTCCAAGTAGCGCTGGAGCGCCTCGACTTCCGCCGCGCACTCGGCGTCACTTTTCTCAGCAAATCCACCCACATAGGTGCACAGCGTCACGCACTCCATCCCGGCTCTCTCCAGAGCCTGGGCAGTCTCCGCCACCCGCGCGTCGTCCACCTCCGCCGGCAGGTGGTTGGGCACGCCGAAGATCTCCATCCCCGTGTAGCCGATCTCGGCCGCCAGGCCGATGGCCTCCACCAGGGGATAGTCCTGAAGCAGTTTGGAGCACACTGCGATCTCGATAGGCATAAACGTCTCCTCCCTCTGAGAGGGTGTTCGCTAGGGTTCGCTCGGCCCGTGCAAGGCCAACCGCGGGCGCATCGTGATCACCGTACCCCGGGAATCACGGGGGGACGCGACCCGCCATGGTTCTTCTACCCTGTCCCTCCCCCTACCTCCTACGCTTTCTCCAGCATGGCGTACCGAGCATCCAGCTTCTTCAGGCCCTGGCCAGGAAAGGCTACGGTGATCTCCGTGGTGTCTGCCCGGAGGGACGAGTTGACCACCATGCCCTGCCCGAACTTGGGATGCTTAACTCGGTCCCCAATGCGCCACTCTCCGGTAGCAGCCTGCGCTGCCGCCGGGGTGGCTTGCGCCGACTCTTGCTGCCGCCGGACAGCAGCCAGCCGGCCCCGGGAGAGGATGCGCGACAGGTCGAGGGGCTGGCCGGACATCGCCATCTCCGGCTGCGCAGCAGCATGCGAGCGACTCTGCCCCAGGCTCCTTTGCGAGAAGGCCCCGCGCCGCGCCAGCCCCTCCCGCGGCAGGTCTCGCAAGAAGCGTGAGGGCGGGTTCTCCACCACTTGCCCGAACTGGAGCCGCCGCTCCGCCCGGCTCAGCCACAGCCGGCGCTGAGCCCGCGTCATCCCCACGTAGAGCAGGCGGCGCTCCTCGGCAATCTGCGCCTCGCCTTCCTCCCCCTCCTCCCCGACACTGCGGTAGTGCGGTAGAATGTTTTCTTCCAGGCCCACCAAGAACACCCCGGGAAACTCCAGCCCCTTGGCGCTGTGCAGGGTGAGCAGAGCGACCTTCTCCCCCAATGCCTCGGCCTGGTCAATGTCGGAAGAGAGTGCCAGGTATTCCAGGAACTCCATAAGTCCGGTACCCGCCCCCCGCCGGGCCACGAAGCGGGCGGCCACGCTGACGAACTCCTCCACATTCTCCGCCCGGCGGGCGTCATCGGCTTTGGCGCTGGCCTTCAGGCGATCCAGATACCCGCTCCGCTGGATCATCTCCCGCGTCAGCTGAGGCAGAGAGAGATGCCCGGCTCCCTGTATCAGTGCTTCCAGCAGGTCCACGAGCGCCTGGAAAGCGTGCCGCATGCGCACCGGGATCGTCTCGTCGGCTGCCGCCAGTCGTACTGCCTCCCAGAGCGAGATCTGCTGCGTGAGCGCCAGCCGATCCAGGATACCCAGCGCCGATTCCCCAATGCCCCGCGTCGGAGTGTTGATGATGCGTCGCAGCGCCAGAGAGTTGCCCGGGTTTTGCACCACTTGCAGATAGGCAACCAAATCCTTGATCTCCGCGCGGTCAAAGAAGCGCATTCCCCCCACGACTTCGTAAGGGATGTTCTGCGCCATGAGCGCTTCCTCAAGAACTCGGGACATGGCGTTGATCCGGTAGAGAATCGCGAAGTCGCCATAGGTGCCCGCGCCGGAGGTCACCTGCCGCTGGATGGTATCAACCACCCACTCGGCCTCCTCCTCCTCGTTAACCGCGGCGTAGAGAACCACGTTTTCGCCGGCGTCGTTCTCCGTCCACAGGCGCTTGGGCGCACGTTCGGGGTTGCGGCTGATGACGGCGTTGGCGCAGTCGAGAATCCTCTGCGTGGAGCGGTAGTTGCGCTCCAATCGGAAAACCCGGGCCTGCGGGTAGTGCTCCCGGAAGGCCAGGATCAGGCCTACATCAGCACCGCGCCAGCCGTAGATGGACTGATCGTCGTCGCCGACTACGCAGAGGTTGCTGCGGTCTCCGGCCAGCAGTTGCAGCAGCCGGAACTGCGCGTAGTTGATGTCCTGGTACTCATCCACCAGCAGGTAGTGGAAGCGGTCCTGGTACTTGCGGCGGACGTCGGGATGCTCGTCAAGCACTTGCACGGCCAACATGAGCAGGTCATCGAAGTCCAGGGCATTGTTCTTGCGCAGCTGCTCCTGGTAGACGCGGTACACCTGCTGGGTGGCTTGCTGGAGTGGATTCCTTCGGCCGGCCCGGTACTCGCTGACCCCTACCAGTTGGTTTTTAGCCTGGCTGATCTCATTCAACACCGCCGGGGGCTTAGTCAGTTCGGTGCTGATGTTCAGACCCGACAGAGCGTGCTTAACAATAGTGAGGGAGTCCGTTTCATCGTAGATAGTGAAATCCGGGCGGATCCCGATGGCCTTCCCATCGGCCCGCAACAGACGCACACAGAACCAGTGGAAGGTACCCGTCCACAGCTGCTCGGCCTGGTCGCCGATGAGCAGGCGGATGCGCTCCTTCATCTCATTGGCAGCCTTGTTGGTGAAGGTAACGGCCAGGATCCGTCCGGGCGGGATCCCGCAGTTTCTCACCATGTAGGCCAGCCGATGGGTGAGGGTACGGGTCTTGCCCGACCCGGCGCCGGCGAAGATAAGCACCGGCCCCTCGATGGCGCAGGCCGCCTCGCGCTGCTCGGGGTTGAGACTATCCAGAATGTCGAATCGTCCCTTGGTGGTCATCCAGAAGAAGGAGCGGCCGGACAGAGGTCGGGCCGCACCGCATGCGACCCGACAGGTTCTATCCGGCCCGTGTGAACGAATAGTGCCCGCCTATCCGGGCCGGCCGGACAAGCTCTCTGCCGCGCACAAGGGGCGCGCAGGACTCATTTGTCCGGCCCCTACGAGTCTGGCTGCTTACTGCATCTGTGCGGTTGTCGCGCTCTCCGTTGCCTTCTCCGCTCTCTCTAATGCCGCTGCGATCCACCCCTTGAATAGCGGATGCGGCCGGTTGGGGCGAGACTTAAACTCGGGGTGGAACTGCCCGGCAATGAAGAAGGGATGATCCGGCAACTCGACTATTTCGACCAGATCCCCTTGTGGGGAGGTTCCGGAAAAGCACAGCCCACACTCTTCCAGGCGTGCACGATAGGCGTTGCTGACCTCGTACCGATGGCGATGGCGCTCCGAGATCTCGGTAGTCCCGTAAAGCCGCGCCGCCAGGGAGCCGGGCTTCAGTACGCAGGGATACGCGCCCAGCCGCATAGTGCCGCCCAGCTCGGTTATGTACTCCTGCTCCTTTAGATAGATAATCACAGGGTGGGGAGTCTCCTCATCAAACTCCTTCGAGTTGGCCCCCTCAAGCCGGCAGACGTTGCGGGCGAACTCAATCACCGCCGTCTGCAGGCCCAAGCACAACCCCAGGTAAGGAATGCCGTTCTCCCTTGCATAGCGGATTGCCTCGATTTTCCCCTCAATACCGCGATGTCCAAAGCCCCCGGGAACGAGCACGCCACTGACTCCCTGCAGCAGCGGCGCCGCCCCTTGCTTCTCGATGAGCTCCGAGTCCACGTAGTCCACCAGGACCTCTGCGTCGTTAGCGCCACCGGCGTGTTTGATGGCTTCAGTCACGGAAAGATATGAATCGTGCAGGTCCATGTACTTGCCGACCATGGCGATGCGCACTCGACGAGAGGGATGCGCCAGAGGCTTGACAACCTCCCTCCAGTCAGCCAGATCCGGTTCCTTGCGCGGCAGGTGCAGTACCGCGCTCGCCAAATCGGCGATGCCCTGCTCCTCAAGCGCCAGCGGAATCTCATAGAGCGTATTCTGGATGTCCCGGGCCTCTATGACATGCTCTACCGGAATATCACAGAACAGCGCGATCTTAGCGCGGATGTCCTTGGTGAGGGTCGCGGGTGTACGGCACACCAGCAGGTCGGGCTGAATGCCCATGCTCCGCAGTTCACGTACGCTATGCTGCGTGGGCTTGGTCTTCAGCTCGCCGACGGTTCCCAGGAAGGGGACGAGGGTCACGTGCACGTAGCATACATTCTCGCGACCTTCGTCAGTGCGCATCTGGCGGATGGCCTCGAGAAAGGGCTGGCTCTCTATGTCACCGACCGTCCCGCCGATCTCGACAAGACAGATGTCAGCCTCGTGATGCTTGGCGCAGCGGCGGATGCGATCCTTGATCTCGTCAGTAACGTGGGGAATGACCTGGATGGTGGCGCCCAGGAAGTAACCCCCGTGGCGCTCCTTGCGAATGACCTCAGCATAGACTTGTCCGGTGGTCAGGTTGGACAAACGGCTCATGGACTCGTCCACAAACCGCTCGTAATGCCCGAGGTCCAGGTCCGTCTCGGCCTCGTCGTCGGTGACGTAGACCTCGCCGTGCTGGAAGGGGTTCATCAAACCGGCATCGGTGTTGAGGTAGGGGTCGATCTTGAGCAGAGCCACTCGATAGCCGCGCCGCTTGAGTAGCATGCCCAGGGAAGCGGTGGTGATGCCCTTGCCGATCGCAGAGACGACGCCGCCGGTTACAAAGATGTACTTCGTCTCCATCTGTGACTGGTGCCTCCTGGTTGTGGTCGGTACGGGGCATCTACGCTTCTGCCGCCGCCTGCGACTCGTCCTCCTGCGTCTGGGGCTCCTCCCTCTCGGCCGCCAACTCTACCTCTAGAACCTGCTCCGCCACGGCGCTCTCCGTTGGCTGCGGCGCTTCCACGGGGGGGACCTCCTCGCTACGGACCTCCTCCTCGCTAACTGCCTCTTCCTCGCCCAGCAGCGACTCATCCTCCAGGTCCACCGGCGGCATTTCCCCCATCGAGGCCAACCGAATCTCCTCAATCTGTCGCTTCAGGTCCGCGATCTCGTCCCGTATCTGGTCGATGCGCTTACAGTCAGCCAGCACATCACGGTTCTTGACCTTCCCCCGCGTGTGCAGCGCATAGACCTTCTTGCCGATGGTCACTACCAGGCTGTTGCGCTCCCGGGCCAAGGCTCGCACCTGTCCGGCCAGACGCTGGATCTTGGCCTGGCGGTCCAGCGTCTCGGCCACCGTCTCCATACCGTGCCGGCCCCGGCTGAACAACCGCGCAAAGAACTGTCTAATCTGCTCCCAGCTATCGCTCATGGTGATATCACCCTCTCGGCGGGGTCTGCACCGGCCTGTCCACACCCTCCAGCCCTAGCGACACGCGACCGGTACCGATTTGCAAACTCTAGCCGCCGTCGAGTCTGCTCAGTCCCGCCTCCCGGACCGCGTAAAGGGCTGCCGCGTACTCTTCGGGCGTTAGTCGCCGGGCCAACGCGGCCACTTCCTGGGCCCGATAGCACGGCCGGTACTGCGCCATCACATTCACATACGTACCGGCGCTCAGTTCTCCGAGGAAAGCCATGATTCCTGCCGTCCCTGCCAGATTCCTCGGCAGGACTAGATGGCGCACGAGTAGGCCGCGTATCGCCACGCCCCACTGGTCCAGTACCAGATCACCTACTTGCCGGTGCATTTCGCGTAGTGTGGCTCGGTTTACAGTAGGGTAGTCGGACACCCCGGACAACCTCTCCCCCACCTCCGCGTCATCATACTTGGCGTCGGGCATATAGATATCCACCACTCCATCCAGCAAGCGCAACACTTCTAGGCTTTCATAGCCGCCACAGTTGTACACCAGTGGCAGACGCAGCCCCTCAGCCACAGCGATCACCAGCGCCTCCAGGATCTGCGGCACGACGTGAGTAGGGGTGACCAGGTTGACGTTGTGACAGCCCTGGCGCTGCACGTCCAGCATCATCTCCGCTAGACGCGCCGGGGAGACCCTCGTGCCTTCGCAGGACTGGCTGATGTCCGCGTTCTGGCAGAAAAGGCAGCGCAGGTTGCAGCCGCCGAAGAAGACGGTGCCAGAGCCCCGGCTACCCACGAGCGGCGACTCCTCGCCGAAGTGTGGCCCATAGCTGGCCACCACAGCCTGCCGCCCAATGCGGCAGGCGCCGACCTCTCCGCCGAGGCGATCTACTCTACAGTTTTGCGGACAGACGCGGCAGGGACTGAGCAGATCGAGTGCCGCCTCTGCCCGGCGGCGCAGTTCACCGCCGGCTGCGAGCGTCACATACCTCGGCTCAACCCCGCTTGATCCCCGCATCCAGCACCTCGGCAACGCCCAGGAGGCCGTCCCTAGCTTCGTGGCTGGTCAGGTCATAGTGCACGGGGGTGATGGAAACGCGGCCCTCCGCGATCGCCCCGATATCCGTCCCTTCCCCGCTGCGCGACTCCTGCGCCTCCCCCGTAAACCAGTAGTACGGCCGCCCTCTCGGATCCTGCCGGCGATCCACCGCGTTGATGTAGGCTCGACGCCCCAAATGTGTGATTTCCACCCCCGTTAGGTCTGCCCAGTCCAGTGCGGGGACGTTCACGTTGAGAAAGCAGTCGTCGGGCAGGGATGCCTGTCGCACAGGCTCAGCCAGCAGCGCTGCCACTCGCGCCGGTACCGAAAAGTCCTCCGCCTCATATGAGCAGACGGAGATCGCCATCGCCCGCATGCCCTGTAACGCTGCCTCCATCGCCGCGGAGACCGTGCCGGAGTAGAGGACCTCCTCCCCAAGGTTTGCCCCCCGGTTGATCCCAGAAACCACCAGATCAGGCGGGAAAGGCGCGGTCAAGCAGCCGAGAATCACGCAGTCGGCCGGGGTGCCGTTGCTGGAGAACGCTTCGATCTCCAGACCGGGCATGGTTACCGGGTCCATGCGGAGGGGCTTGTGCAGGGTAATGGCATGCCCCGCCGCGCTCTGCTCCCGCTCGGGAGCAACTGCGCGCACTGACCCCAGCGGCGCCAGTGCCTCGGCTAGCGCCCGCAGACCGGGAGCGAAGATGCCATCATCGTTGGTAAGGAGTATATTCATGCTGATGCCCAGCCCCACGCCCGCCGCAGTGGACATTTCTGTTGGGCTTCCGTGTTCTACCTTAGCCTAGAAGCACACCCACTCGATCCGCGCGGCGCCTGGGAGCTCCGCCATGCGACAGGCTAGCTCGGGACTAACCTCCTGCTCCACCTGCGCCAGCAGCAGCCCTTGCCCACCCACCAGATTAGAGGCCACCTGAATACCGCGCAAGGACACCCCGGCGTCGCCTAGCAGGGTCCCCAGGCGCCCGATGAAGCCAGGCCGACCGGGAGTCGAGTTCCACAGCAGCAGCACCGTACCCACCATCTCCAAATCGCAGCGGAATCCGGCCACTTCCACCAGGCGGGCGCTACCGTCTTCGAGCACCAGCGCCGCGGCCGACCGCGCCCCCTCACTGTCGCTCACGATGCACTCCAAGCCCTGGCCGTAAGGAGTAGGGGTGCCTCCGGTGCTCTCGCTGAGTTCCACGCCTCGCTCCCGCGCGAGCGCTGCCGCGTTGATGAAGTTGAGCGGTTCCTCCGTCTGCCCTTCCATTAAGGCTGCGAGCATGTGGTGCAGCAGCACGTGCAACCGATCGGTGCCCAGCGCCCCGCTGCTACGCAGTTCTACCCGGCTCAGGCCGCCACGCAGCAGGACTCGGTGCAGCCGCCCCAGCCCCTGCACCGCCGGCAGGAAGCGACCCACTTCGGCCGCCAGCTCCGCGGGCAGGGTCGGCGCATTCACCGGCCAGCGCGGCATCTCCCCGCGCAACACTGCCACCACCTGCTCCGCGGCCTCCACGGCCACTACTTCCTGGGCCTCCTGAGTAGAAGCCGCCAGATGGGGGGTAGCAACGACATTGGGCAACTGCGCCAGGGAGAAATCGTCCGGCGGCTCTTTGCTGAACACGTCTAATGCTGCCCCGCCTAGCTGCCCGCTCTCCAACGCCCTCTTCAACGCCGCCTCGTCCACCAGTCCGCCGCGCGCGCAGTTGATCAGACAGGCGGTCGGCTTCATCAGGGCCAGCTCCGTCGCGCCGATGATTCCTCGCGTCTGCTCCGTCAACGAGGCGTGCAGGGTCACGTAGTCGCTCGTGCGCAAGAGAGTCTCCATGTCGACCAGCGTTACCCCGAAGCCAGCTCCGTAGTCCTCCGAAACGAAAGGATCATAGGCCTGCACAGTCATTTCCAGACCCCGAGCCCGCCGCGCCACTTCACTCCCGATTCGGCCCAGACCGATAACTCCCAGGATCTTGCCCGTGACCTGGCGACCCATGAAGCTCTTGCGCTCCCACTTGCCCGCAGCCAGCGACGCCTGCGCCTGCGGGATCTTTCGCGCCAGTGCCAGGAGCAGCGCCACGGTGTGCTCCGCGGTGGACAAGGTGTTCCCTCCTGGTGAGTTGACCACGAATATCCCCTTGTGAGTCGCCGCCGGCACGTCGATATTGTCTACGCCCACCCCGGCCCGAGCGGGTATGACGATCGGGGCGGTGATCTTCACTCCGCTGCGTACCACTAGAGCGTCATACCCGGGAACCTTCGCAATCAGCTCCGCCTCGCTTAGACCCGGCGCTACCTCGACCTCTCCCACCCGGCGCAGGATCTCCAGACCCTCCTCAGCAAGGGGGTCACACACTAGAATCTTAGGCCGCTGAGTCACATTGTCTCCCTTCTGGTCAGCGCATGGACAGGGCAACTGTCCTGCACGATATGTGCGCTCAAACGGAATATCGCCCCGGCGTGCGCTTTTGCCCTCAGTACGCCGCCTGCGCCGTCGCCACTGCTGCCGCACCGTCGCACTCGTAGCCCATCTGACACAGCACGGCGGCGACGGCACTCACGGTGTCAAGCACCTGTTCCAGTTGGCAGGTCCCCATATGACCGATGCGGAAAATGCGGCCTTTCAGCTCGTCCTGTCCGCCCCCTATGATGATCTTGTGCTCCTCCCGCACGCGACGGGTCAGTTCGCCGGAGTCTACCGGGGAGGTGACAGAGGTGATAGTGTCTGAAAGTACGTTTGGACCCGCAAATAGGCTCAGCTTGAGCGCATCCATTCCTGCCCGGGCCGCCACGGCCAGGCGACGGTGGCGCTCCCAGCGCTGCTCCAGCCCCTCTTCCCAGATCATGTCGAGGACGACCTCCAGCGCCACGAAGAGGCTGGTGTTGGGCGTATAGGGTGTCTCACCGCCCTTTTCCAGGGAGTGGCGCGCTTTCGTCAGATCGAAGTAGAACTTGGGCATGGTGGAGCACGCTGCCGCTTCCCAGGCCCGCTCGCTAAAAGCGACGAACCCCAGCCCCGGGGGAAGCATTAACGTCTTCTGCGATCCCGCGATGACGGCATCCAGGCCCCACAGATCCATGCGCAGGGGCACCCCTCCCAGACTGCTCACAGCATCTACCACGGACAGCGCGCCGTAGGAGCGGGCTATCTCGGCCAGCGCCTGGACGTTCTGACAGACGCCGGTGGAGGTCTCATTCTGCACCATGAGCACCGCTTTGGGCCGCAAGATCGCACAAGCCTCGCCCAACTCCGCCTCGGATACACCCTCTCCTCGCACTACTTTCAGCCGGTGGACCTCCGCCCCATAGGTCTCAGCGATCTTGCCCAGTCGGTCTCCGAACTTGCCGGTATCGACGCATACCACCACATCACCGGGCGAAAGCAGATTCACAATCGCCGCTTCCATGGCCCCGGTACTACTGCTGGTCAGGGTCAGGACCGGCTGATCGGTCATGAACAGAGCCCGCAAGCCATCAGACACTTTCGCCACCAGGTTCTTGAAGCGCCCTACCCGATGCGAGATCTGCGGCCGGCTCAGCGCCTCCCGTACCGCCTCAGGCAGATTGGTCGGTCCGGGAATCATCAGCAATTCATAGTTGTCCATGGCTTATTATACGCCCCTTCTCTTGGCAGCCTTCCGGCACGGTCTCGCCGGGGCCCACTATTACGCTTTCCAATTGCGCGTACTTCCCGATCTTCGCGTGCGGCAAGACCACACTCTTCGTTATCCGCGCGTTTCCGCCCACTACCGCCTCAGTGCCGAGGGACACATGCGGTCCCACCCGCGCACCCGCGGCAACCGTGACCCCATCCGCCAGATGGCAAGGAGGCACCAACGCCGCCCGCGCCGATACCCGAGCCGTACTTGCCACCGCGGGTCCCGCCCAGGGGATCGCGCCGTCCAGCAAGTCCAGGTTGGCTTGCAGGTAAGTGTCCATTCGCCCCACGTCAGCCCAGTAGGCCATATGCTCGGGCAGATACCCCAACACTGTAGCCCCCTCCGCCACCAAGTCAGGGAACAACTGCCGCTCATTCGAATATGGCGTCCCTGCCGGCACCCGGGCTAGCGCTTCCGGCTCCATCAGGTAGATCCCCGCATTGACTGTATTCCGGCCGGTAGGGTCCTCTTCCACCTTTTCCAGGAACGCCGTCACTCGCCCGCTGCCGTCGCAGCGGATAGATCCGAATGACGAGATGTCCTCCACCTGTCGCAGGGCCAGACTGACCAGGGCCTTCCGCTGCGCGTGTTGCGCTATCATCGGCGCCGGGTCAAAGTCGAAGATCAGGTCACCGTTGAGCGCCCAGAAGCGGCCCTGGAGATGCTCTGCGCAGTTCTTCAGCGCTCCGGCCGTGTCCAGGAGCTCTCTTTCAGCGACGTACAATAGCTCCACGCCCCAGTCCGAGCCCTCGCCCAGCCCCGCTGCCAGCGTCTCCGCTTGATGCGCCACCGCCAGGATCACCTGCCGGACCCCGGCTCGCCGCAGCCACTCCAACTCGTATGAGACCAGCGGACGGTTGACCACCGGAAGCAGCGCCTTCGGCACCCGGTAGGTCAGCGGCCGCAGCCGTGTCCCCAGACCGCCCACCAGGATAACGGCTTGTTCCGGGCTCCTGTCGCTCAAGGACTACCCCTCCCCGACACGACGAGTCGGCGCTGGCCGTCAGTGGGCATCCTCTGGGATCACTCAGGAACCTGGCTTCCGGCCTCTGCCAAGACGGCTACCGTCACCTGTCGCGTCCGCGGCCCGTCCAGCTCCACCATCAGCACCCGCTGCCAGGTGCCCAGTTGCAGCCGCCCATTGCAGACCGGAACTAGCACCACATTGCCCAGAAAACTCGCCCCCAGATGCGCGCCGGCATTGTCATCGATGACGTCGTGCCGCCAGGCCTGCATCCGCTCCAAGGCGTCCAGCGCGCTTAGCGTGTCCTGCAGAAGACCTGCCTCGTTTTCATTTAGGTACAGCGCACATGTGCAATGCGGGACGCTGACCAGAGCCACGCCCGACCGTACCTCCGCATCCTGCAGCGCCCGTTGCACATGTTCGGTCAGATCCAGAACCTGCTGACGTTCAGCGGTCACGACGGTGAAGGTGAGCAAACGGTCCCCTCCCTGAGCCTCCCACCGAAGGCAAGCCAAGAGCCCACCGGAGCAGCTCGAAGTCCCCAAGCGGTCTTTACTGGGCGGTGCGGACCGCCTCCAGCCGCAACTGAATGCCCCGGCTCCCCTGGTACTCGTTCATCTCCGGTGTGTAGCACAAGTCGAGCCGGACCCCGGTCCCGATCCAGGCCGCTTCGGCCCCCATCCCGAAGCCGATGCACTCGGCGGTGCGGCCGTCTGAACGCACAAACAACTTCAGGTGCCGGCCTTCGGCGCCGACGGCGCGGCACTCCAACACCTCCAGGTTCCGCGTGAGCAGCAGGGGTTCGGGGTTGGAGTGCCCATGCGGTTCCAGTCGCTGTAGTTCTCCGATCAGGCTTTCGCTGATCTCGTCCAAGCCCACCTCCGCGTCCACGCGGAGCTCGGCCACCAGGTCCTCGCGACCCAGCGTCTCAGCCGCGACCAGGTTCAGCCGCTCGCGGAACTCTTCCAGGTCGCCCGGTGCCAGGGTCAGCCCCGCTGCCAGGGCATGCCCCCCATAGCGCAGCAGACAGCTGGAGCATTTGCCCAGTGCGGCCGTGATGTCAAAGCCGCCTACACTGCGGGCCGACCCTCGCAACCGCCCCTGCTCCTCCACCAGCATAATAGTAGGCCGGTTGTAGCGCTCCAGCAGCTTGGAGGCCACGATCCCCACCACCCCCACGTGCCAATCGGAGGAAGCCAGTACAATCACGCGGTCGCGAGCCAAGTCCACCTCTTCGTGAATCATCTGGAGTGCATCCGCGTACACCGCATCCTGCTCCCGCTGCCGGTCGCGGTTCATGCTCTCCAGGTGCAGGGCGAGCCGCCGCGCCTCCTGCGAGTCGTCAGTCAACAGCAGCTCCAGCCCGTCCGTACCGTCCCCAATCCGCCCCACCGCATTTAGGCGCGGTGCCACCCGGAAGGCAATGTCCGAGGCTCGCACTGGGGGCCTCACCCCGCAGATGTCCAGGAGCGCCTGCAGCCCCGAGGAAGGAGTCTGGGCCAGCACTTCCAGTCCTGCCGCAGCCAGTATCCGGTTCTCCCCGCGCAAGGGAACCACGTCCGCGATCGTCCCGATCGCGACCAAGTCCAGGAAGTTACGCTGCAAGGAGGCTTCTGACACCCGCTCGCGGCGGCACAGCGCCGACGCCACTTTGAAGGCTAAACCCACAGCTGCGGGCTCTCGCTCGGGGTAGCACGAATCGGCCCGCTTGGGGTCGACGACCCAGGCACCCTCCGGCAGACGCTCCCCCGGCTCGTGGTGGTCAATGATCACCACGTCCATTCCGCAGCGGCGCGCTACCGCTACCGCCTCGTGATCGGAGACCCCACAATCCACCGCTACCAGTAGGCCGGCGCCCAGTTCGCAGGCGCGCTCTATGGCCGCCGGGCTCAGTCCGTACTGCTCCCGCACCCGGTGGGGGATGTAATACTGCACGCGGCAGCCGAACTTGGAGAGAACACGTGAGAGCAGCGCTGCCCCGGTCAGCCCGTCGGCGTCGTAGTCCCCGTGAACTAGTACGGCCTCTCGCTGCCGCACGGCTTGCGACAACCGCTCCACGGCCGGCTCAATGTCCGGCAGCAACTCGGGATCGTGCAGCCGGTCCAGAGACGGCGTCAGGAACTCAGCCACTGCTTCCGCTTGCGCCAGTCCGCGGTTACGCAGCACCGCGATAACCAGGGGATGGGTTCCTACTGTGGTAGCCAGTTCTCTCTCGGCGCGCAGGTCCCGCGCCGGCAGAAGCCAGCGACACGCCTCACGCCCCGTCATTTAGATGCCCTTTCATGGTGTTTTTCACGCTCGGGCGCAGTATACCGAGCGGTGAGGGACCTGTCAATTTCCTGGTCCGAGACGAGGAGACTGACCGCAGGGAGACAGCGTCACGGATCTTCCTGCACCGAAGAAGACCGTCGCAAGGCGTCGCTGACCGCCCTGCACCATTCCTTCCCGTCCCCGCGCGAGATAGCACCACAGGCGGAGTCAGGACCGCCGGCTTGGGGCACCAGCGGCGAGACTGCCTCAGTCGCCTCATGGTCATAGAGTACAAATCCCGGCGGCCTGCCTTTCACCTTGCGCACGTGCTTGGCTAGCGTTCGGACTACCTCTACGCGGCTGGACTCGCGCTGGCGGCTGAGGCCCGCAGCCAACCGGGCGGCCAGGTGGAGGGTCTGCTCAGGTACGCGCTCCGGCCTCCCCCCGGTCCGCACCAGGACATGCCCGCCGGTGCCGTCCCGCACGTGCAGCCACCAGTCCTCCGGCGCCGCCTCGCGCAGCAGCCGATCGTTCTGCATGCCGGTTCGGCCGTACCAGAGAGTCCAGCCGCGCTCGTCAACGAGCTGAGGCAACCGACTCCTCCCTTCCCCTGTCGGCTGCCTCCGCTTGTCGCACTTCACGTGTCCCCGTCTGACTAGCTCGCTCTCAAGCTCCACCAGGTCGGCCTCCTCCCCACGCTCCGCCTCATCGACAACCTCGGCAAGGAACTCCTCCTCCCGGGCATCAGCTGCTATCAGTTCGGGCAGCGCCCGTCCGGTCCGCTGGGCCTTCTTGTAGCGTGCAAAGTACCGCTGTGCGTTGTCCTGGGCAGAGTAGTTGGGGTTCAGCGGCACCCGCAGCAGACGTTCGCCTTCGGCGGCATATGAGGGAATCTCTACCTCCGCCACGCCCGGCGGGATGCGCCAGAGATTGGCCAGCAGCGCTTCCCCATACTCCCGCCATCGCTGCGCCTCGCGGGCCGCCTGCAAGGTTTCTTCCCGCGCCTGTCGCCGGCGCCCGACCCGTTGTCGCCCCCGCTCAGCCGCGGCTACCACCCGCTGTCGCAGTTGCCTGACCCGCTCTTTGGCGAACTCGTCCGCAGCCAGCCTCTCCAGAGCGGCGCTCAGAGAATCAGCCTGCTGGGGCGGATTCCCTTCGCGACTGTGGAGCCGGACAGGATAGACCAGGAGCGCGCTGTCCGGAGAGCGGTACAGCCAGGCCCGCCCGGCTTCCGACTCCTCGAGCAATTCCGCCATCGCCTCTGCCAGCTCCTGCGCCCATCCTTCCGGCTGCTGCCCAACCGCGCATTGTGGATTCGTCTCTGTCCGCGCCCAGAGCTCCGCCAGCAGCACTGGCCCCGCGCCCTGAAAGCCGTATCTCACCAAGTCCTGCAAGGGTACCTCGTCACAGCTCGCGGCGACGTCGGTCAGCTTCTCGGCAGTGACTCCCGCTAGCGGCGGCAACTCCGCGCCCGGTGGAGGTCGGTACGGCACTCCTGCCAGCAACTCCCGGCGGCGGTTGACTGCAGCGGCGACGTGGCGCGCCGCTTCGCGTATCTCGCCCTGGTCGTCAATCAGCACAGCGTTCGCCCAGCGTCCGATAGGCTCTGCCACCACGCAGCAACGCGCCAGCGGCCCCAGGTTCTCGGCGTTGGAGAACTCCAGCCGCAACACCCGGTCAAAGCCTATCTGGACCACGTCCTCCAGTCTAGCCCCCCGCAGGAACCGCCGGAGAACATCCACAAATGCACTGTTCAGCCCCGGCCTGGGAGTCTGGTGAGCCGCCAAGTGCACACGCGCGTGACCGGGCTGCCAGCAGAGCAGAATCTGCGGCAACGCAGCGCGAGCCGAGAACTCCAGCACCGCCGTTCCCTCCGCCGGCATGAACACCCGGCTGACCCGCGCCCCGACCAGTGCCGACCGCATCTCCTTGACCACCGCGTAGAGGAGAAGACTGTCGTAGACCATAGCATCTCCTCCGCGGCCGTTACCGCACCAGCAACATCTTGGCTTGCCCCGAAGCCACCAGAATTCCGCTCCCTGTGCGTATCTCGCTCTCCAGGCGGACCAGCCGCCCCCGCCGCTGGGTCTCTCTCGCCCGGACCTGCACCTCTTCTCCGGTGGCCAGGGGCTGGTGGTAGCGCACCGTCAACTCCGCCGTTACGGCTTCTTCGCCGCGGGCATACAGCAGCCGCGTCATCATTTCGTCCAGCAGTGTGGCGACAATGCCGCCGTGCGTAATGTCCTGCCATCCCTGATGCTGCCGCTGTGGCACGAAGCTGACCACGTGGTCCGACCCCTCGTCATGGAAGCCCGAGAGGTGCAGACCGTGTGGATTGGCCGGGCCACAGGCGAAGCACCAGTGATCATCTTTGATCGCACCCATGCTCTTTTCCCTCCCCTATAAAGCCAAAGCAGCCGTCCTGTACAAAGGGACGGCTGCCTCCGCCCGCCGCCGGTGGGGCGGCGCTTGGCTCACTTGCGCCCGCCGCTATGGTTAGACCATGCTTTCCTCGCGCAAGGCCGCATCCACGATCTGGACGGCATCGCGCAGCAGTTCCGGCGACCAGGTATCCTGCTTGAGCGCGTCCACGTCTATCTGTCCGTCCAGAACATCGCCCTCCAGCCGGCGGATATATTTGGCCTTGACGATCGTCAGGTGCTCGCGACCGCCTCGGGTGCTGTATGATTCCTTGTTCAGCGTCCCGACAATGAAGAGCCGCTGCCCCTCTTTGATTGTCTCCGCTGTCCACTTGCCCAGGTCCTGCCATACGTCCACTAGGAACAAGTCTGAGACCGGCTCTCCAGTGGTACGCATGAAGGGTCGCTCCACCTCGAAACTGAACTCTGCCTTTACCTGTCCTGAGGACTTCTCCCTGAGAGTCGCGTCTCTGGTAGCCACCCCAGTCAGGGCCACAAGATTGAGGTCTGCCAACGCCCACACCTCCGAAGTACGTTCTTCCACCCGCTCACCCACCGCATTCCAGATGACGCGTACGCGTCAACAGCGGTTGACTGAGTCAGGAAGTCTCTCGGTCGCCCACGCGACCGCTGCGCGAGGACTTCCCCTTCGCGCTGCCGTCGTATTATAATCATGGCAGCGCAGTTGTCAAGCGCCGCGACCGAATTCCCTATAGCGGACGATAAACCCCATGCGTATGCGCAGCATGGTGCTCGGATTCCTCGCGGTCGGCGTGATCGTCGCGCTCGCCCTGACGGGAGCGCTTCCCTACCTGCGGGGGCAGCGCCTACCCCTGGCCTGGGGGCCCACACGCCTCAGTTCCGAGGCGTACGAGCGCTGGGCTCGCGCCGAGTTCTTCCGCCGCCATCCTACCGAAGAGCCGCTCAACTGGCGCCTCGCCGAGACGGCCGTGGCCTTGCACCGCCTGCGGCCGATGGGGAAGTTCGTCCTGGCGGTGCAGCCGGGCGAGTGGGGCAATGACTGTTCCGACTTCGTGGACTGCGCGATTGACGAGGCTTTGGGCGCCCGTGCCCGCTGCTTCCGAGGCTCGCGCCACCACCTCGTCGGCCTGGACGCCCGCTACTTCGCCTGCGACGCATGGGACGGTCGCGCCCCGGTGCAGCCGGGCGACGCCGTACTGGTGCGCCACTCGCCCTGGTATGACCCCGACCCGGAGGCTGCCTGGCACATCGGCCTCATCGGCTCGGACGGCATGGTCTACGACTTCGCCAAGCTCCGTAGCTGGTCCCAACCGCGCTACGGACGCAACTCCTTCGCCTGGTTCGTCCGCTATTCACCGGACCCCGGCGAAGTCCTCATCGGCCGGCTCCGGCCGCAGTATCGCTACCGGATCACGCCGATACCGGTGCCGACTAGTCCAGGGTCATCTTTTTGACCCGGACTCCCTCCAGCGCGCCCAGATCCGCCTCCAGCGCCAACACCTCCTGTTCAGTGCCGCAGACCTGCAGCAGGATCAGGCCTTCCTCGGCGCAGTAGTCTTTGGAGGCCTCATGCAGGCCTAGCCGCATGCGAATGGCGCACCCATGTCGGGTCAACACCTCCTGCACCGGCACTGCCGTCTGCATCCGTTTGTCCAGACGCAACGCCATGATCGCTCCGCAGCTGGTCTCACTCATCTCGTGTCCTCCTGCCCTTCCGGGCTAATGTACGCTGCCTACTGTATCCCGTACCGCGCTACTGCGGCCTCCTCGTACTCCGCCCGCCGGTTGGGGCAGCCTTCTCGAGGGCACAGCTGGCAGCTCTCGAAGCTGGCCTCCGTCGGGAAGAGTAGCCCGGACACCGATTTGACCGGGAACATCAGGAAGCTGTCACTCAGCCTCACCCCCACCTGCTCCTCCACATCGCCCAACAGCGCAAACAGCGGCGCCTGCTCAGTGATCGGCCAGTCCTCCAAACGGCCGGGACTCATCTTGGTGGTCTCGCCCAGGGCATAACGCTGCCGCAGGTGCTCAAACAGATGGGACAGTGCTGCCCCCAGCGCCTGCAGTTTCACCGTGTCCATAATGTAGGGAGCCATGAAGTCATCGGCAGGCAGTACCGCGTCCTCCAACTCGCGTCCACAGGTAGCTACATAGGGAAAGACCCGATGCACCTCTGCGAGGTTGATGCGCAGCACCCGGCTCTCAAACCACACGTGCCCGACGCGCACCCGGTCGCCGTCACGCTCCTCGACGTAACGAACCGCGTACATGGCCTTCGGCCGGGCGACGCTCTCGGCCACCTGCACCACCCGCTCTACGCTTCGCAGCAGATCGGCATCTTCCGGAGAGATGCGCATCCGCGTCAGTACCTCCTCCACGCTGAAGGCTACAGGGATGTTGTCGAGAATATGCGACGAGTGCTCTTGCATAGCGCAGCTTCCTTCCCCGGTGACGGCTTGGCTTGTCCAGCTTCGGCGGGACACCGCCCGAATCCTCTAGGCTTGTTTCCTATTCACCCACCGGGGTAGCGAGTAGGGGATGCAGCCAACCGCGGCGAACTCACGCGCACTATGACCACTACTTCCCTCTTTCGCTCCCGCTACGGCCGCCTGCTGGCCCGGCACGATCTGCGCCGCACCAGCCCCGCTGCCAGTCCCTGGCAGGGCCTGCTGCTCGGCAACGGTGATATGGGCGTAGCTCTCTGGGGCCCGGAGCACGCCCTGCGCTTTCGGCTCAACAAGCTAGATCTCTGGGACTCTCGCTGGAATCCGGACCCCGCCGGGGATCCGCTCCCGCTCTCGGAGTTCAAGCGCGTGGCCACCGAGGGGTCTCGCCACCTGGACGATGGCGAACGGATCACGCGCTTCGACGTCTTCCCCTGGGGCGTGGAGGACGACCCCTTCCCCTGCTTGCGCACCGCCGCCGATCTGGTGCTCTGCGTCAGTCCCTTCCACAGCCGCAACGAGCCCGCCCAGCGCCTGCGCCTGCTCGATGCCACCTATCAGTGTCAATGGTCCATCCCCGGCTGGGAAACCGGGGCCGCCCGGGCAGAGGCCTTTCTGTCGTATGAGCGCAACGTCCTGGCCCTGCGCGTGGCAACCGATCCTTACACTCAACGCAACATGGCTCTGGCCCTGCGCCGGGAGCCCTTCGGAGGCCGCGAGGACGACATGCTCCGCCACGGCGAATGGGGCTTGCGCCGCTGGCGTGACCCGCGCACCGGCATGCTCCCTCCGCCACGCTATGAACTGGATGGCGGCCTCGCGCTGCTGCTCCAGACCATCCCTGGCGACGCCAATGTGGACCCCTTCTCCTACGCCGTAGCCGCTTACTGCCCTCTGGACGCGCCGTTCAAGCTTGGCCCCGGTGGGGAGCCCGTGCTGGACGCCGCGGACGCTGACGACCAGCTGGTCTGCTTCACCGCCGTCTGCACGGAGCGCGAGGGGCCCGACCCGGCCGAACGAGCGGTAGCCCTCGCTCGGACTGCCGCCGAGCAGGGCTGGGAGGCCCTGCACACCGAGCATGCCGCCGCCTGGGAAAGGATTTGGTCCGCCAACCGGGTGGAGCTGGCTGACCGCAACCTGGAGCGCCAGTGGTACCGCTCGACCTATGTACTGGCCTGCAACGCCAAGCCCGGCGGGCCTGCACCCGGCCTGTTCGGCGTGGCCCTTCCCTACGACGCCCCGCCCTGGCGCGGTGACCGCCACAACAACTGGCCGGAATACTCCTCCCTCTTCTGGGGCGCGTTTGTCTCCAACCACCTGGGCTTGGCGATGAACTACGCGGAGCACACTACCGCCTTTCTCCCCACCGCCCGGCGCATCGCCCGCGAGATCTACGAGTGCGAAGGAGCCGCCTTCGGCCACCTCTTCATTGACTACTCCAGGCGCTACTACTTCGACAACCTTTGGTCCCGCTCGCTGTACCTGACCGCCATTAACGCCCAGAATCTCTGGTGGCACTATCAGTATAGTCAGGACCGCGCCTACCTGGAGCAGTGGGCCTATCCGGTAATGCGCGAGTGCGCCGACTTCTACGTGGCGTTGGTCGGTAAGAATGAGCCGGGGAACTACGACCTGTGGCCGACCGTGCCCTGCGAGTACCGGGGATTTCTCAAAGACTTGGCCCTCAGCCGCAACTGTCTCTTCGATCTCGCGTTGGTCAAGTTTCTCCTGCGAGCCACGCTGGAGGCCTCCCGTCTCCTCGGCGCCGACGAAGAGAAGCGCGTCGCCTGGCAGGACCTGCTGGACCATGTTCCTCCCTACGAAACGATCGAGGTGGAAGGCAATACGGTCTTCCAGGACGTGACTGGCAATACTGAGATCCCCCCCTACAACCATCCGGTGGGCATCAGCCCGCTCTTCCCCGGTGAGGACCCGGAGTGCTTCGGCGACGGCCGCTCGCGGCAGATCGCCGAGAACACGCTGCGCTGGCGCAAGTGGTGTGACTTCGAGGTGATGGCCTACGCCCGGCTGGGCGACAGTGAAGCCGCTTACCGCCTGGCGGGTGGAGGCAAACCTCTGCGACGCGAGGAGGATGCCAACGTCACCTGGGCCAACGCCCGTGGTCTGCAGCATGTAGGGGAACTGCTGCTCTCCTCCTGGGACGGAGTGATTCGCCTCTTCCCCGCCTGGCCCCTGGAGAAAGCGGCCCGTTTTGAGAATCTGCGCGCCAAGGGGGCGTTCCTGGTCTCCGCGGAGTGCAGAGAAGGCCGGGTGCAATCGGTGAAGGTGCACAGCGAGGCGGGCGCCCAGGTGCGGATGCTGGCGCCTTGGCGGGAAACGCGGGTGGTTGAGGCGCACAGCGAACAGCAGGTCCCCGCCAACATCGAAGGAGACCTGCTGGTGTTCCCGACCCATCCGGGGCGGAGCTATCGCCTCGAGACCAATTCCGCTTTCGCACGCGGATGAGAGGCTAGAGGTCCCGCCAGACGCTGGCTCCCGCCGGCACCTCCAGGGTCTCCTGTAGGAACTTGCTGTCTTTGAGCGGGTCGAAGTACGGGTTCTTCTTGACCGTGACCCGCGTTGGCTTGTCGGTCGGGTTGTGGATCTCAGCCTTCCACCTTTTGTCAGCGACTTGGGTTACCTGAATCCACACCTCGAGGTTGTCCGCGACCAGCGGATGCCCCAGGAACAGGTCACTCTCTCCGTGCATCGGCACCACGGCCCAGGCGTGGCCCTCGAGTACGCCCAGCGGCCGCGCCGCGGCTTGCCGGCGGTCGACAAGGTAAGCCGACCAGCGGTCATTCATCCCCGCCACGCGGAGCGGCAACGTGGAGATGAGTCGGCCGATGAGGTTGCCGGAGAAGCAGCGGGCTTCGGAGCCGTCCACGTCCAGCAGGTAGCGCCGACCGGTGACCCGCCCGGTCTGCGCCTCCACCGTGTAGCCTGTTGGCCCCCCGTCGAGACCGAAATCCCGGCGGAATCGCTCCACCGTCGCCTTCGTGTCGGCGAACTGGCGCGTGTAGTCCGTAACCCGGGGAATGCCGAGCATGAGCAGATCAACCCGGGCACTCTCCCCCTCCCGCTGCGGTGAGGCTGCCTTTGTCAGGGACGCCCAGGGATGACTCCGCTTCGGCGTATACCAGGAGAGGCTCAGGCCTTCACTGAGCGGAAACATGGCCACGCTACCAAGGGGCGAATCCATTAGAGCCACGTAGGCGTTGAGGCCGAAGGGGGCTTGGTGCCCCTCTCCCGAGGCGGCGGACTGATCGTCCCAGGCGCCCTCCAGCGCCTGCCCGTCACTACCCAGCACTGCCCAGTTCTTCTCTTGCTGGCTGCGCAGGAAGGCTACCAGGAAGCCGTTGTTGGGCATGTCCCGCAGGAGTTTGATTTCGGTGGACCACAGGAAGACCGGCAGGGGACTGTCCGGGTCAATATTGAAGAAGTGATTACGGCGGTTGACGGTGAAGTCGGTCCGGGGCTGGGTCCTCCAGAGCGTATGCCAGACGTTGTAGACGCCGATACCGTCGGTGAAGTCCCAGGCGCGGTAGCCCTCGCCGATGTTGACGTCGCCGTTGTGCATGACCCGGCGGGAGTCGGTCACTGCTGGGCTTGCCACCTGCTTGCCATCTGGCATAAGGGCGATGACGTTCTCAATCACGTCGGGCTCTCCTCCGGCCGCGCCGTCGAAGGCCGGAGCGCCCAGCAGGGGATCATTCTTGAAAGTCCCAGCGGGCGAGACGTTGGGGGTGAGGCGCTTGTTGGGGGTAGCCAGGCACTGGTTGCCGCCGATGAGAATGCCGGTTCCATCGGAGCGGACGAGGTACCCATAGGATAGCTGATTGTTGCGGTCGGAGCACATGAACTCTTCGCAGCGGTGGTTCCGGTCCCACTGCTCGCCGCCAACCGCCTTGCCTCCCTGAGTGTCGGTGACGACCATGATCAGGTTGTGCTGCCGGTCGTGGGCCAGGTCCAGGACGAACTCGTACTCCTTGGCCCCGCCAGGTAGATACCGCCGGAAGGGGCGCTCGCCGTCGTAGACGGTGATCTCCCGGAGACCCACCGGCGAGGAGGCCTTTCCGCGCAAGACCCAGCGGTAATTCTGCCAGACGAAGTCCCCCTTGCTGTCGCCGCCGTAGTCGCGCGGTCCCACAAAGCACCAAGACTCAATGGCCGGGCCGGAACTGACGTAGATCTTGTTGGGACTGTCGGGGTAGTAGTTCCAGTTGTTGAAGTACTGGATGAACTTGGTGTCCGCGTCCAGTCGCCCGCCAACCGTGTATCCGCCCTGCTCGGGCATACGCAAAATGGTCTTCCACTTGGTTTGGGCGAGCTGAGCCGGGTCCCCGATGAGGTTCAGGGCCAGCGGCGTCGGGCCGTTGCCGAAGGCGGCCACGTTCAGATAGCCCTGGGTGTAGTCCTCTACCACCTCGCCGTCCCTGGCGGTCACCACGGCCATAGCGTCCCAGTCGGAGAACCAGTTGGCGAAGGGCGCCGCGCTCTGGGTGAACAGGTAGTTGCCGGCCGTGAGCCTGAAGCTGGAGATGGAGTAGGCGTAGTCCAGCACGGTCATGGCCAGTTGGCCCTTGATATAGGGATCGCCGCCCAGACCCGTGTCCCGCGAGACGAAGAACCTGCCGGTGGGATCGAGGAACTTCTTGTCCACGTACGGGAAGCTGTCGCCGAAGTAGAAGTAGTGATTGCCGATCTCGTCATCAATAGTGAAGCCGGGGATAGCGGCGAAGTTCCGGTCGGACAGGCGCTTGCAGTCGGCCTTGAGCCGGTCAAAGTTCTCGGGTGACAGGCGGGCAAACTCCTCCAGGAACACCAGGAAGGAGAGGTTCTGGGCTTTGGCGGCTGCGACCCACTCGTCCACAGTGCCCTTGCCGCTGGAGTAGGCCGTGCGAGCGCCGATGACCCCCGGCCAGGCCGGTTCGACGGTGGGGAACTCCACCTTCTCCGGCCAGGCATATGGCTGGGCGAAGCGCGCTTTGTAGGGGTTGTCCAGCATGGCCATTTCCATCTTGGCCCCGCCCAGGTCGGCGGCGGCTAGCGACGGCTCCGCCAGCCACTTGAGGGCGTTCTCCAGGAGTCTGTAGCCTCCGGAGGGCTTGCCCTGCAGGCCCCTATCCAGGACGATGCTCTCCAGGGTGGTGGTGGCATTCGCCCCGATCAGGTAAGCCGGGTCAATCCCCAGGACCACCATCCGCCCCTTGCCCACCTGGCGTACGGCGCAGAGGGGCACGTCATTCGCGTAGGTCCCCGCCTCGTTAGGCTCGCCCTGCAGCGGTCCTCGCCGGGTGTAAGAGGTGGGAGCCTCGCTCACCACCACCTGCCAGTTATTGTCCGTCTGCAGGGGCACGGCGTGGTTCTGTGCTCCCGGCCGGCCCGGCGGGTTGGGGTACCACAAGCCGGTAATACCTGCCGTTACCGGGGAAGGCGCGAGGTCAGTGGTGTAGCCGAAGGTTAGCCGCCAGGAGGTGGCCACGACCCCTGCCGAATCGCACACGAGTTCGTCGAAGAGAGGGGTCAAGCCCAAGGGTTTGAGGAAGGCATCTTGCGGAGGCTTGCTCGTGATCATCTGACCAAACACTGGAAAGACAAAAACACCGCCCCCCGCCTGGAGGAACTGGTTGAGGGTGGCGAGGGTCATTTCGTTGTTCCGGGTCAGGGACATGTCTGCATTCGCGCGGCCCAAGCCCACTACTACGATCACATTGTACTGCTTCGCTTTGTCCCATGTGAGAGGCGTTTCCTCCAGACCGGGGTAAGGGGTGCTGTTCAGGGCAAAGCCGGCCTGCCGTAGGCGACCGGCAACCTCGAACCCACACCCGGCTCCGAAATCGCCGACGAACAGCAGGGCCGGCTCCGGCGCGGCGACCGCACTCAGAGCGGCCGCCAGCAGCGCGCAGGTGCTCCCCAGGTACAGTAGTCGCATGGTATGACACTCCTCGGCGCATAATGCGGAAGGGCGGAACGAACGGTTCCGCCCTTCCCCGCAGGACAGTGTAGCGGTCCGGGATGCACAGCGCAAGAAGCAACGATGCTGGAAGCGTTGACTACGCCTAGATTTCCGGGTATACTCTAGGCACAATTTGGGCCTGCAGAAAAGACCTTGACGGGGAATAGTAAGCGCGGGGAGAGATGACAGAGAGGCCGCCAGTGACTTCTGGGGGAGTCCCGGCTGGAAGCGGCTATCCGAAGCGCGCTGAATCTGGCCCCTGAGTCGCGGGCTGAACCGGCCGAATGGCCCCAGTAGGTACCGACGGAGTCCCGACCGTTACCACCGGGAACGGCGTCGGAGAGTCCCTTTCCCGCGCCGGTTGAGCGGGTCGCCTTCGGCGACCAAGAAGAGTGGTACCGCGGACGGCACACCAGGCCTTCCGTCTCTTAGCGAGATGGAAGGCTTTCTGTTTGTGAGTAGACTATGCGCTGGCACATCTACGGACGGTCTCAACTCATACTGTCGGGCCCCCGGAAGGGGGCAAGCGAGCCCTTGGGCGACGGGCAAGATGCTCGTCGTACCACCAACAGAGGAAACTCCAAGCCTGCACCTGACAGGAGATGAGACCCATGACACGAGACATTCGCATATTCGATACGACCCTCCGCGACGGGGAGCAGTCCCCTGGCGCGGCGCTTAACGTTGAGCAAAAGATGACCATCGCCCACCAGTTGGCCGCGCTCCAGGTGGACGTGATCGAGGCCGGCTTCCCCCACTCCTCCCCGGAGGATCTCGAGTCGGTCACCCGCATCGCCCGAGAAGTGAAAGGTCCGATCATCGCGGGTCTGGCTCGCACCATGGAGCCGGACATTAAGTCCTGCTGGGAGGCCGTGCAGCACGCGGAACGTCCGCGGATTCACACCTTTATCGGGACCTCGAACATCCACATCGAGAAGAAGCTGCGCAAGACCAAGCCCGAAGTGCTGGCGATGGCGGTCCACGCCGTTAAGTTTGCCCGCGAGCGCTGTGAAGATGTGGAGTTCTCGGCTGAGGACGCCTTGCGCACCGATCGGGACTTCCTCGCCGAGATCGTCGCCGCCGCCATCGAGGCCGGCGCCACCACCATCAATATCCCGGACACGGTGGGTTACACTATGCCCTGGGAGATGGCCGAGACCATCGAGTTCCTGATGGAGAACGCCGCCGGCTTTCGGGAGGTTTGGGTTTCGGTGCACTGCCATAATGACCTCGGCCTCGCCGTGGCCAACTCTCTGGCCGCTATCAGGGCCGGGGCTCGGCAGGTCGAGTGCACCATCAATGGCCTGGGCGAGCGCGCCGGTAACGCGGCCCTGGAGGAGGTGGTCATGTCAATCCGCACCCGGCCGGACCTCTTCGACTGCCGTACTGGCATCAAGACCACCGAGATCATCAAGACCTCGCGCATGGTTTCGTCTATGACCGGATTCGTGGTGCAGCCGAACAAGGCCGTAGTGGGGGCCAACGCCTTCGCTCACGAGGCCGGGGTGCACCAGCACGGGATGATTATGGATCGGCAGACCTATGAGATCATGCGCCCGGAGGATGTGGGCCTCTCGGAGAGCCAGTTGACGCTGGGGCCCCGCAGTGGCCGCCACGGCCTGGCCTCTCGCTTGCACGACCTGGGCTACGAAGTGCCCGAGGACAAACTGGACGAGATCTACCAGCGCTTCCTGGCCGTTGCCGACCGCAAGAAGCAGGTCTACGACGAGGACCTGGCCATGATCATGAAGGAGTCCACGGCCCAGATCATCGAGACCTGGCACCTGGTCTCGATGACGGTGGTAGCCGGGGTCAGCACCAGTCCGGCGGCCATTGTGTGCCTGGAGAAGGAGGGTGAGCGAGTCACCGACTCCGCCGTGGGCAACGGACCGGTGGACGCGGTCTTCGCGGCCATCCAGAAGATGACGGGCGTGGAGCTAACGCTGGACGACTACTCGGTGCGCAGCGTCAGCATCGGCGCTGATGCCCTGGGCGAGGCCACGGTTCGCGTTCACCGCAACGGCGAGGAGGCCATCGGCCGCGCCGCCAGCACCGACGTGGTGGAGGCCTCGGCGCGGGCCTACCTGAACGCGCTCAACCGCCTGCTCATCAAGGAGCGGCGGAATGGCGGACATGTGGGGATGTAACCTCCCCACAACCAGGAGGGGCCGGATAGGTGGCTTACGGGCGCTGTGTGCCCGCGAGGCGGAGCCTATCCGGCCCGTTGCTTAGAGTCCAAACAGCCTCTCGGCCGTCCCACCCATGATCATCCGCCGATCTTCCTCGCACATCTCCAGCGTATCCATAACCCGTTGGTAGTCGTTGTAGATGTCCTCGAGCTCCTCCGGCACCACGTCCGTCCCAAAGAGAATCTTCTGGTACGGCGGAATCCCATAGCCGACGTTGCCGTAACGCTCATTCCGCCCCCACCAGAAAACCTCCCCGATGAACTCCGGCGGCTTCTTCTTCAACGTACTGCCGGTGAGGTCAAAATAGACGTTCTTGTGAAGTCTGGCCAGCTCGGCAGCGACGTGGTAGTCCGGGTTGCCAAGGTGTGCTCCGATTATGGCCAGGTTCGGACAGTGGCGCGCGACCCGGTCCAGCTGAATCGCCTGCATGCGCGCGGAGGAGACGTCCAGCGCTTTATCCTGCTCAAACGGCCAGACGATGCCCAGATGGAACAGCGCAGGCATCCCCAGGGCCTCACACCTCTCATAGGCAGGTAGCGCCGTGTCGTCATCGTAGTTCACCAGCGGCCAGATGAACTTCATGCCCCGACAGCCGGCCGCATGTAGATCGTCTACCAGTCCCGGCTCATCCTGGCCAAGACGATAGAACCCGTAGCCGATCAGGAAGTCCGGGTGTACCCGGATGGCCTCCACCAACTGCTCGTTCGTGCAGTAGGGAGGTCCGGCCAGGGCTGTGACACAGACTCGCTCAACTCCCAATCGGTCGCACGCCGCTCGGAGTCTTTCCGTATACGACTCCCAGTCGTCGGGCAGGTGATGGTGGGCGTCAATGATCATGGGCGTAGCCTCCCCGGGAATGGGTAAGTGCATCGGCACAGTGAATTCCTTGCTCACCAAGCAGGCACCTGCGGGCCTGCGCAGCGCCTAGTCGTCCTGTCTCCTGCTCTCTCTGCCCCGCGTCGAGGGCGAGGAAGATGGCGCCGGGGGATGGTTTATGGTGGGGCGTCCACGGCAGCCTCTTTAGTGGCACATGCCGCGTCTTGTCGCCCTCCCTGTCAACGCAAAGTAGAAATGTCCGGTCGCCTGTCAAATAGGAATGTCCGGGTGCCAGGCTGTCTTCAGGGACGGTCGGGAGCGGGTGGGTGGGCCTTGGTCGGGGCTGGGCGCTTGCGGGAGACGGGACGGGACACCGAGGCGCTGCCCCCGGGGGCAGCGCCTGCCGCTGGGTAAGCTGTCGTTGCTGAAGTTGTTCGATCACTTTCAGTCGGTCGCGGTCGTGCTGCGTCATGGTCAGAGTCCCCCGTAAAAGCCCTCCGACCTCCCAGTTCACCCCGACCGGACATTTCTGCTTTGCACAGACCGGACATTATCACGTTGCGCCGACACGCGGAGGCGCGGCGGGTTGACAGCGGCGGGGGTTGACAGTAACATCACGACGGCTGAACCATGCGCTCCACGGAGCGCAGTCGTGGGCGTCCTTATTTGCTTCACCCAGGCCGGCTGCGTCAGCGGGCAAACCTCGCAGGCTCTCCGCCTGGTTCCCCGAGAGGAGTGCATCGAACGGAATCCGGGATCGCAGTCAGCTGAGTGAGGGGACCGGGCTCATCCCTCGCTTCTCCCCACTAGGTTGGGGTCCAGTGGTAAGGTAGTGCGCTCGCTGGTGGCCCTCGGTAGCAGATCAGTTGCGTCCCTACAGCCCAGTGCGCCAGGCCTGACGCTAGCTATGGATAGGGGTGCCAGTTTCCCCGACTGGAGTCGGAAAAAGGATCACGCGGTTCCGAGTACCGTAGGTGAGAGGTCCGGAAGCCTCCCGCGAGGAATGAAGAGGCGAGATGTCAGGAATGTCAGGAGGTTAGAACAATCAGGTCGCCGTAACGAGAGAAAAGGTGATGAGGCATGTCGGTACGAGGATGCTCGGTTGACCCTGCCAGTCTGGCGATGATCTCCCGCGCCAGTGAGCAGGGCATCGGACTGGCGTGGGACCGGTACGCAGCAATGCAGCCCCAGTGTGGCTTTGGCCGCCTGGGGCTTTGTTGTCGTATCTGTCACATGGGCCCGTGCCGGATCGATCCTTTCGGGGAGGGGGCCCAGCAAGGCGTCTGCGGGGCGACGGCGGATACCATCGTGGCCCGGAATCTGGTGCGGATGGTGGCAGCGGGAGTAGCGGCACACTCCGACCATGGTCGCGATGTGGTGCACGCGCTGCTCCAGGCGGTAGACAATCCGCAGAGCGGGTACTCCATCAAGAACGAGGCGAAGCTGAAGGAGCTGGCGCTCGAGTATGGAGTGGCGGTGGAGAAGCGGAGCGTGGCTGAAATTGCCAGGGATCTGGTCCACGCCATGCTGGGGGAATTCGGTCGGCAAGAGGGCGTGCTGGTCACTACCAAACGGGCGCCGGCGGCACGGCAGGAGCTGTGGGACCGCCTGGGGATCACGCCACGCGGCATTGACCGGGAAGTGGTGCAGATCATGCACCAGACCACTATGGGGGTAGATGCGGACTACAGGAATATCCTGCTGCAAGGACTGCGGGCCTCGCTGGCCGACGGCTGGGGCGGGTCCATGATCGCTACAGACTTGCAGGATGCGATTTTCGGCTCGCCCAAGCCGATCCGAACGCAGACAAACCTCGGCGTGCTCAAGGCCGACGAGGTCAACATCATCATCCACGGCCATGAGCCGGTGCTCTCGGAGATGCTGGTGGAGGCTGCCCGCGCGCCCGAGCTGCTGGCGGAGGCGGAGCAGGTGGGAGCCAAGGGGATCAACCTAGCTGGGATCTGCTGCACCGGCAACGAGATGCTGATGCGGCAGGGCGTGCCCTCCGCGGGGAGCTTCTTGCATCAGGAGTTGGCGGTCTTGACCGGAGCAGTGGAGGCCATGGTGGTGGACGTGCAGTGCTGCATGCCAGCGCTGGCGGGCTTGACCCCGTGCTTCCACACCAAGCTGGTGACGACCTCGCCCAAGGCGAAGATGCCGGGCGTAGAGCATGTGGAGTTCAGCGAGGACCGGGCGCTGGAGGTAGCCAAGGAAATAGTCCGGGTGGGAGTGCACAACTTCCCCAACCGACGCGGGGAGCAGGTACGGATACCGCAGGAGAAGATGGAACTGATCGGGGGCTTCACCGCCGATTACGTGTTTACGTTGCTGGGCGGCCGCTTCCGGCCCTCGTACCGGCCGCTGAACAACGCGATCATCGAGGGGCGGATCCGCGGGATCGCCGGAGTGGTGGGCTGCGAGAACCCGGAACTCCCGCAGGGCGAGTGCCACGTGGATCTCACCAGGGAACTGATTGCGAACGACGTACTGGTAGTGGCTACGGGCTGCTCGGCGCTGGCCTCGGCACGGATGGGAATGCTCAAGCCAGAGGCGGCGTTAGAGATGGCAGGGCCCGGCCTGCGGGAGGTCTGCGAGGCGGTCGGTATGCCGCCGGTGCTGCACCTAGGCTCCTGCGTGGACAACAGCCGCATCCTCATCGCCTGCTGCAACATGCTCATCGAGGGCGGGCTGGGACAGGACATCTCCGACTTGCCGGTGGCCGGGGCGGCGCCGGAGTGGATGTCGGAGAAGGCGGTGGCGATTGGCTTCTACGCCGTGGGCTCGGGGATCTTCACCGTGTTCGGAACCCCGCATCCGGTGCTGGGCTCACCCAACGTGGCGCAATTCCTGACCGACGGCATCGAGGAGCTGGTGGGCGGGAAGTTTGCCTTTGAGGAAGATCCGCAGAAGGCAGCGGCGCTGATTATGGAGCACATGGACAAGAAGCGTGAAGCGCTACGATTGGAGCCGATGAAGTACGCGGTGGCGGCCGTCTAGGGCGGGGACTCCGGTGACGGGTGGGAAGCCTGTCCAACGCGGGGAACAGCAGGAGAGAGCCTATGTCGTGCATAATTGCCGTAGACGCGGAGAAGTGCATGGCCTGCAAGAGCTGCGAGCTGGAATGTGCGGTGGCGCACTCGGTGGCCCGGGAGCTCCTGGCGGCGGCGGTGGAGAGCCCGGCGCCCCGGGCGCGAGTGACCGTGATGGGGGTGGCTGGGATGGCGATCCCCTTACAGTGCCGGCACTGCGAGGATGCCCCGTGCGTGGCCATCTGCCCCAGCCAGGCGCTGCAGAAACCCGAGACCAGCTCGCCGGTGATCACTCGGGCGGAGCTCTGCATCGGATGCAAGTCGTGCGTACTGGTGTGCCCCTTTGGGGTCATCAGCATGGGGGCGGACGGCAAGTCCGTGATCAAGTGCGACCTGTGCATTGAGCGGCTAGAGGAGGGGCAGCAGCCGGCGTGCGTGGTGGCGTGTCCCACGCACGCGTTAAGCCTGCAGGAGGTGGAGGCGGTGGCCATCCACCATCGGCGTGCGGCGGCGGCGGAGATGGTGGCGGCGCTGGATCGCACCCGGCGGAGCCTGCGGGCGGCTCTCCACGGGCTGATCATCGAGGAGGACCAGGCCGGAGGGCGGACCTAGGTGCAGGTGCATCGGAGGAAGGCTGATGTTGGCGGAATGTGAGACGGAAGTAGAGGCCTACATCGAGGCTCTGGCGGCCCGCTACGGCGGCGGCAGGCGCGCCTTGCTGCCGATGCTGCAGGACATCCAGGAGGAACACAACTACCTACCCCGGCCCCTGCTGGAGGAGACCGCCCGCGCTCTGGACCTCAACCTAGCCCAGGTCTACCGGATTGCCACGTTCTACAGGGCCTTCAGCCTGGAGCCGCGGGGCAAGTATGTAATCCAGGTCTGCCTAGGGACGGCTTGCCACCTGCGCGGCGGGCCGCAGTTGGTCGAGGCCATCCATCACCACCTGGGCATCGGGCCCGGAGAGACGAGCGAGGACGGAATGTTCACGCTGGAGACAGTCAACTGCCTGGGCGCCTGCGCGCTGGCCCCGGTGATGGTGGTAGGGAAGGACTATCACCGAAAGGTGACGCCAGAGCGGGTGGGCAGGATCCTGGATAGGTATCGGAAGGCGCAGGAGCAGTGAGTGGTGAGTGACGTGGCTATGATGGCAGTGGGCATAGAGAATGCGCAGGCCTTGGCTGCCCTACGGGAGCGGCTGCGCGAGGCCCGGGCGCAATGGACACGGACCGTGCTGATCTGCGGGGGGACCGGGTGCCGGGCGGCGGGCAGCGACGAGCTGGGGCCGGTCCTAGCGCAGGAAATCGCGAGCGCGGGCCTGGCTGAGCAGGTGGCGGTGCGCTACACCGGCTGCCACGGGTGCTGTGAGCGGGGGGCGCTGGTCGTCATCGGCCCCGACCGATTGGTCTACCAACGGGTGCAGGTCAAGGACATCCCGGAGATCGTGCAGGAAACCCTGGTCAACGAACGGCCGGTGGAACGGCTGATGTACACGATGCCGGACACGGGCGAGACTCGGGCGCGCGAGAGCGACATCCCCTTCTACGCCCGGCAGCAGCGGATCGCACTGCGTTACAACGGACTGGTGGACCCTGGCTCCATCGATGACTTCATTGCGGAGGATGGCTACGCGGCCCTGGCAGAGGTCCTGCTGCGCATGACGCCGGAGCAGGTCATCAGCGAGATCGAGCGCTCGGGCCTGCGTGGACGAGGCGGCGGCGGGTTCCCTACGGGAAAGAAGTGGCGGGCGTGTGTCGCGGTTCCCGGCGCGATCAAGTATCTGATCTGCAATGGGGACGAGGGCGACCCCGGCGCATTCATGGATCGCTCCATCCTGGAGGGCAACCCGCATGGCGTGCTCGAGGGCATGATCATTGGAGCCTACGCCATCGGTGCTTCCCAGGGCTTCATCTACGTACGGCACGAGTACCCCCTAGCTTTGTTGCACATCACCCGGGCGGTTGAGCAGGCGCGCGAGTACGGACTGCTGGGCGAGAACATCCTGGGGAGCGGCCACAGCTTCGATGTAGAGATCGTGCGGGGCGGCGGGGCCTTCGTCTGTGGCGAGGAGACGGCGCTGATCCGGTCCATCGAGGGCGCCTGTGGCGAGCCGCGCCCCAAGTACGTTCTGCCGGTGGAACGCGGGCTGTGGGCCAAGCCTACGGTCGTGAACAACGTCGAGACCTGGGCCAACGTGCCGGCGATCATCCGAGGGGGTGCCGACTGGTTCGCGAGCATCGGCACGGAGCACAGCAAGGGGACCAAGGTCTTCTCCGTGGTGGGAAAAGTGAGAGATACTGGGCTGGTCGAGGTCCCCATGGGGATGACGCTGCGGGAGATAGTCTTCGACATTTGCGGGGGGGTGGCCGAGGGTAAACAGTTCAAAGCTGTGCAAACCGGCGGGCCTTCGGGAGGGTGCTTGCCGGCCGAACTGCTGGATCTGCCCATTGACTACGATCAACTCACCCAGGCCGGTTCGATGATGGGCTCGGGCGGGATGATCGTGATGGACGAAGACACCTGTATGGTGGAGGTAGCTCGGTATTTCCTGCGGTTTCTCACCGAGGAGTCGTGCGGGAAGTGCGCGCCGTGCCGAGAAGGCATCTTCCAGATGTACCAGATTCTGGCAGAGATCACCCAGGGGCGAGGGCGGCCGGAGCACCTGGAGCAACTGCAGGAGATCGGGGAGCTGGTGAAGGTGGCCTCCCTCTGCGGGCTGGGTACCACGGCGCCCAATCCGGTGCTGAGCACGCTGCGCTACTTCCGCGGCGAGTACGAGGCGCACATCCTCGAGAGGCGGTGCCCGGCCGGCGTCTGCCGGGCGCTGATTACCTTCGCCATTGACGCGGAGAAGTGCACCGGCTGCGGCTTGTGCCGGAGCAACTGCCCAGTGGAGGCCATATCCGGGGAGACCAAGCAGGCGCACACGATAGACAGTGAGCTGTGTACGCGCTGCGGGGTGTGCCGGCAGGTGTGCCGTTTTCAGGCGGTAACGGTCGCCTAGGATAGGCTTTTCGTCTGGCGACCGGCCAATCCTGTCAGCCTGGAAGTCAGCTCCACGCGGATGGGGAAGACTTGAGTCATGCCTACCTTGCAGATAGACAACCAGGCAGTGGAGGTACCGGAAGGGGCAACGGTCCTAGAGGCGGCGCGCAGTGTGGGCGCGGATATCCCCACGCTTTGCCACCATCCGGCGCTGGAGCCGTATGCCGCCTGCCGGCTGTGCATGGTGGAAGTTGTCTCCGGCGGGCGGGAGCAGGTGGTAGCCTCTTGCGCATACCCGGCGCGGGAGGGCCTGGAAGTGCGGACGAGTACGGAGCGCATTCAGCGACTGCGGCGCGCCCTGCTGCGGCTATATCTGGCGAGCGCGCCCGCCTCGGAGCGCGTACGTACACTGGCGGCTCGGTATGGAGTTACGGGCACTGACCTGGCTGTGGCCGACCCGGAGTCGGACTGTATCATGTGTGGCCTCTGCCAGCGAGTCTGCGAGAGCCTGGTGGGCAAAGGGGGCTTGGGGTTTGCCTACCGCGGTCGAGAGCGGCGGATTGGGGCGCCGTATGGCGAGGCTTTGCAGGACTGCCTGGGCTGCGGAGCGTGTGCCTTCGTTTGTCCCACAGGGCGCGTGACGGCGCGGCTGGCGGAGGGGGCAATGGAGGTACAACCCTGGGAGGCCCGGGTCCCGATGGCGGTCTGCAAGGCGTGTGGCCAGCCAGTGGGGCCCCAGGCGGGGCTGGAAGAAGCAGCCCGGACGCTGGAGATCAGCCTGGAGCGATTGCTGGTCTGTCCTGAGTGTCGCCGTCAGGCCCATGTCAGGGAGTTTGCCCGAGCGGCACGGCGGGGCCTCGTTCCCTGATTTCCTCTCTCGGGTGAGAGAGAGCGGTTGTGGAGGGAGGCGGCGCAAGTCAGTGCTCCGGACGAGAACAGACTGGATGGCCGTACTGCGGCGCGTCGAGAAGGCCATGGCGTATCAGGAGGTTGAGCAATGTCCAAGTTCGTGGCAGCATCAGCAATGCGAGGCGCACGGGAGGTGCTCACGCGAACGCGCGCGCGACACGAGGAGGCGGTGGCCAAGCACGGAGCGGACGCGGCGGTGGGCTTCCCGGAGACTGCCTTCTTCCTGCCCATGGCCTACGCCCTGCTGGGTGCCGAGGTCGAAACCCTGAGCGAATTGGGCGAGGTGCTCGATTATGCTGAGGGGCTGGTTCAGGAGCCCCCCGATGAGCAAGTCTGGTTGCCCTATCTCAGCGGAGCACTGGATGCCGGCGTTGCCACGCTGTTAGCGGAGGAGGGGCTCAAGGCATTGGAATACCTCGAGGGGAGCGGCAAGCAGCCCGGCTGGCATGGATTCATCTCGGACACCATTCTGCGCAGCCTGGGAATCCAGTTGGTGGACGGTCGGATGCCGGGGTTTGCGGCCATCGTGGGCGCGGCACCAAACGCGGAGGTCGCCGAGCGGATCTTGCGAGGCTTCCAGCAACGCAACATCCTCTCCTTCCTGGTGGGCAACAGCAACGGGGTGACCATGCGCGACCAGCTGGTGGAGGCGGGGGTGCTCAAGCAGGACATCCTGGAGGATCCGGGCAAGGGGTGGGACATCTACACGGTACCGCTGGGGCCGGACACGGAGTCGCTGATCTATGCGCTGCACTGGGCGATTCGGGGCGCGGTGACCTTCGGAGGGCTGAAGAAAGGGGACTGGAAGGGTTGCCTGGCCTACTGCCGCGAGCATATCTACGCTTTCGGCCTCGGTCTGGGGCCGCTAGATGATCTCAAGTACGCCAACGGGGCCGGAGCCATCGTCATGGGCTTCCCCATTGTAGCAGATACGGAAATCCCCGAGATCCGCCCGACCGGGGTGACCACCTACGAGGAATTGGTGCGGGAGCTGGACCACGACAAGGTGGTACAGACCTGCATTGACGTGCGGGGTGTGAAGGTGACGGTGCGGCAGGTGAACGTGCCGGTGCCGGTGGCGGCGGCCTTCGAAGGGGAGACGGTGCGCCGGGAGGACATGTACGTGGAGTTCGGTGGGAAGTACTCCACCGCGCTGGAGTACGTGCGCATGGCTGACATGGACGCAGTGGAGGACGGGAAGATCGAGGTCATCGGGCCGGACCTTGACACGGCACCGGAGGGTTCGGCCATGCCGCTGGGGATCCTGGTAGAAGTGGCTGGACGGAAGATGCAGAAGGACTTCGAGTCCATCTTGGAGCGGCAGATCCACAGTGCCGTCAACCATGCCATGGGAATCTTCCACATGGGTCAGCGGGACATGCCCTGGGTACGCGTTTCGAAGGACGCGTTCAAGGCGGGGTGGCGGCTGCGACACTTCGGGGAAATCATCATCGCCCACCTGAAGAACGAGTACGGGGCGATCGTGGACAAGGCGCAGGTTACGGTGCTGACGGACCAAGATCGGGTGGAGGCCCTTCTCGCCGAGGCTCGGCCCGCGTACCGGGAGCGTGACGAGAGGGTGGCAGGGCTCGTAGACGAGGGTGTGGACCTGTTCTACTCGTGTACACTTTGCCAGTCGTACGCGCCGACGCACGTCTGCATCATCAGCCCGGAGCGGCTGGGACTGTGCGGGGCCTACAACTGGTTGGACGGGCGGGCCTCCTATGAGATGAACCCGCACGGGCCAAACCAGCCGGTGGAGAAGGGACGGCTGCTGGATCGCGACAAAGGCGAGTGGGAGGAGATCAACAAGTTCGTGTATGCACACTCTAACCGCTCGGTAGAGCGCGTATGCCTGTACTCGGTGATGGACGCGCCCATGACTTCCTGCGGATGCTTCGAGTGCATCCTGGCGGTGCTGCCGGAGGTCAACGGATTCATGATGGTCAACCGGGAGTATGCGGGGATGACCCCGCTAGGGATGCCCTTCAGTACGCTGGCGGGCAGTGTGGGCGGCGGTCACCAGACGCCGGGGTTCCTGGGGGTAGGGCGGCGGTACGCCATCAGTAGGAAGTTCGTCGCCGCCGACGGCGGACTGCCCCGCCTGGTGTGGATGACCGAAGAGCTGAAGCAGGACCTGGAGGATGGTCTGCGACAACGGGCGGAGGAACTGGGTATGCCGGACCTGGTGGACAAGATCGCCACCGAGCAGGATGCCACCACCGTGGAGGAACTGATGGCGTACCTGGAGAGGGTGCAGCATCCGGCGATGGCGATGGAGATGCTAATCTGACAACGGTGGCAAGTGGAACGTGCTGGTTCTGTGACGTGGGGGTGTCCCACGGGAACCACGAGTCACGAATGGCAGTGCGCGGTTGTGCACGAGGAGGTAACGCCAGTGGCGCTTACAGCTGTTGAGGTTTACAAGAACCTGCCCAAGACCAACTGCGGGGATTGCGGGGTGCCGACGTGCCTGGCCTTCGCCATGAAGCTGGTGCAAAAGCAGGCTGCGCTGGACGCCTGCCCGCATGTGACCGACGAGATGAAAGCCGCGCTGGAGGGCTCTTCCGCGCCGCCGATGGCGACGGTGACTATCGGGGTTGGTGACTGCGCGCTCAAGGTCGGCGGGGAGACGGTGCTCTTTAGGCATGAGGAGACCTTTCGGAATCCCTGCGGGCTGGCGCTGCGGGTACACAGTTCGCTGGCGGACGAGGAGATTCTGCAGCAAGTTGGCAAGATTGAGGCGGCACGGTACGAGCGGGTGGGGATGAGCCTGGGGGCCGATCTCATTGCGGTGGAGGATGTCGGGGATGGGCGGCTGCCTACCGTAGCGCGCCTGGCTGCCGAGGGGAGCAGCCTGCCCCTCGTGTTAGTCAGCACGGACGCGGCCGCTCTGGGGGCGGCTCTGGAGGTCTGCGGGGACAAGCGGCCGCTGGTGTACGGGGCAACGCCGGACAATGTGGGCGAAGTGGCGGCACTGGCGAAGCAGCACGACTGCCCGTTGGCGCTGCGGGCGAGCAGCCTGGAGGAGTTGGTAGGTCTGAGCGAGCAGGCGACTGCTGCGGGATGCAGCCAACTGCTGCTCGACAGCGGAGCAGGGACTCTGGCAGCGATGCTCAACGACCAGACGACGATTCGCCGCGCGGCGCTGCACAAGAAGTTCAAACCGCTGGGCTTCCCCACGCTGGTAAACTGCACCAAGACTGACCCAGCGCAGCAGATGCTGGAGGCGATCACCGCGGTGGCCAAGTACGCGGCTGTCGTAATCATGGACTGGCTCCCCGACGAGTACCTGTTGCCTGTGGTGACGGCGCGCCTCAACGTCTACTCGGATCCCCAGAAGCCTATTCAGGTGGAGCCGGGGGTGCACGCGGTGGGCGAACCAACCGCGGACTCGCCGGTGCTAGTAACCACCAACTTCTCGCTGACCTACTACCTGGTGGAGGGCGACGTGATGGCGGCCAAGACGCCGGCCTACATTATGGCCGTGGATACCAAGGGCACTTCAGTTCTCACCGCCTGGGCGGCTGGCGACTTCACCGGGGAGAGCATCGCAGCGGCAGTGGAGCAGTTCCGCCTCGCAGACAAAGTATCCCACCGTACGCTGATCCTGCCGGGTGGAGTGGCAGTGCTGAAGGGGAAGCTGGAAGAGAGCTCAGGCTGGCAGGTGCTGGTGGGGCCGCGAGAGTCTTCGGGGATCACTTTGTTCTTCCGACAGCAGGGCTTCGTGCCCCAACAATGATGCCGATCACAGTGGAGTTCGAGCCAGACGGGGTGGCGCTGAGCGGAGAAGAGGGCGACAGGCTGCTGGACCTCGCAGCGGCAGCGGGGATTCCCATCCTGGCGCAGTGTGGCGGACAGGGCACCTGCGGCGGCTGCCGAGTGATCGTGCGCAAGGGCAAGATCGCGGGAGAGGAAGGCAGTGGGGCCGAGGAGGTCAGCAGCCCGCGGGAGGTGTTGGCCTGTCAGACCTACGTGGCCGGAGATCTGGTGGTGGAGATCCCGGCGCCTGTACGGCTGGCGTCGGTGGAGGAAGAGGCGGGAGGGTGGCTGGCGGCGGCGGCGCGAGCCTTTCTAGAGCCGCCGGGCCAGGGAACGCCGCTAGCACAGCAGGTTACGGTAGATTTGCCCCGGCCCTCGCTTGACGATGCGACGGCGGATTGGGAACGGCTGACGGCAGGGCTGGCGAAGGTGCTGGATGCGCCCAAGCCGCTGCGAGCGCACTTAGGGCTTCTCAGGCGGGTACCGCGGCGGCTGCGGCAACGCGACTTTGCGGTCACCGCCGAGCTGGTGGATGAGGGCAGCCAATTTCGGCTGGTGGGACTGGCGGGGGCCGGACAGTTGCGGGAGGCGCTGGGGGTAGCGGTGGACATCGGCACGACTACGGTGCGCGCACAGTTGGTGGACTTGCGCACCGGGGCGATTCGGGGCGGGGCCTCCCGCTTCAACGGGCAGCGGGGGTACGGCGAAGACGTCATCTCGCGGATCATCTACAGCCAGGAGCACGAGAACGGACTTACCGACCTGCACGCAGCAGTAACCGGGACGATCAACGGGCTGATTGAGGGATTGTTGACGGGGGCGCATGCCGAGCCGGCCCAGGTACTGGCCTTGGCGGTCAGCGGTAACGCGACCATGATCGCTCTACTGCTGCAGATACCACCGGACACCATCCGGCGTGCGCCGCACCTGCCGCCAGTGGCAGGGCCTCCAGTGCTGGCGGCGGGAGAGTTGGGTCTCCTTGCGCATCCGGACGCCGGCGTCTACTGCACGCCGGCGGTCAACGGCTACGTGGGGGGAGACATTTCCGCCGGCATCCTGGCGACGGGACTGTTCGCCGCCGAGGAGCTGTCCATGCTGGTGGACGCGGGCACAAACGGGGAGATCGTGCTGGGAAACCGTGACTGGATGATCTGCTGCGCTTGCTCAGCGGGGCCGGCGTTCGAAGGGATGGGACTGTCCTGTGGCGTGTCGGCGCGGCCGGGGGCTATCGAGTCACTTCGTTACGACCCGCAGAGCGATGCGACGGAGGTCCAAACGATCGGTGGGGAAGCACCCGCGGGACTGTGCGGCAATGGGCTGGTGGAGACGCTGGCGAGCCTGCTGGAGGCGCGAGTCATCGACCGAGCCGCTAATCTGGTGACCGACTATCCTTCCGCGAGGCTACGCGAAGTCGAAGGGCAATGGGAGTTTGTCCTGGTGGAAGGACGCCGAGCGGCCGGGGGCCGGGACCTGGTGCTCCGGCAGAGCGATATTGAGAATCTGGTGCGAGCCAAAGCGGCGGTGTACGGGGCGATGAGCACGATGCTGGAAGAGTTGGGGGTGGAGGTGAGTGACATTGAGCGCCTGTACCTGGGAGGGGCCTTTGGGAGTCACCTGGATATAACCGCCGCGCAGGCGATAGGCCTGTTGCCAGCGCTGCCGGCAGAGCGAATCACCGTGGCAGGGAATACAGCGCTCATGGGGGCACACGTGGCGCTGCTATCTTCTGCCGCGCGGGAGCAGTTGGCCGAACTGGCGCCGGCAGTCACGTACTTTGATCTAAGCAGCTCGCGCCGATTCATGGAGGAGTACGTGGCAGCGCAAATGCTGCCGCATACGGACCTGGGGAGATTCCCCACAGTCACGCAGTGACCGGAAAGTGGTGACCAGCGGGTAACACGACTGACTGGCGAGTATACTCGTTGTAGCGAGACAAGATATCACAGGTAGGTGGACTATGCCGCAATTTGACATTCCCGTAGAGCAGTGGTCCGGGGCGGTGCGCACGGTGGTCCTGGGGGCCGGTCAAGAGGAGGGGGGCACTCGCACGAGCACGGTCACCCTCGGGGGCGAGACCAGCCTGCCGTTCTTGACCCTAGACGGTGGAACCGTCCCGCGCCCGGCCTTGGCGCTGGAAGTGTTAGATGCGGCTCCGACCAAGTGGCCGGAAGCCTTGACCGCGCCGCTTGGCGATGTGGTCGGCGACCCGGCGGCCTGGGCAGCCAAGTGTGTTGAGGAGTGGCGTGCTGATGTAGTGGTGCTGCGGCTGGTCAGCGCCGATCCGCAAGGACAAGATGCCTCGCCGGACCAATGCGCGGAGACGGTACGCAAGGTGTTGGACGCCGTGGGGGTGCCGTTGGTGATCTGGGGTTGTGGCGACTACGACAAAGATAACCTGGTGATCCCAGAGTGCAGCCAGGCGGCGGCGCGGGAGCGGTGTCTGCTGGGCACGGCTGTGCAGGACAACTACCGGACGATTACTGCCTGCGCGCTGGCGGATGGACACCTGGTGATCAGCGAGGCACCGCTGGACATCAGTATCCAGAAACAGGTAAACATCCTGCTGAGCGAGCAGGGGCTTCCGGAGGATCGGGTGGTCATGTACCAGGTCACCGGGGCTCTGGGCTACGGGGTGGAGTATGCCTATTCCATTCTGGAGCGGACACGCCTGGCGGCACTGGGGGGGGACAAGATGCTGGGAGCGCCGATGCTCTCGGTGGTGGGGTCAGAGGCCTGGAAGGCGAAAGAGGCGTGGCTGGAGGAACCGGTCTGGGGGAAGCTGGAGCAGCGCGGAATTCTGTGGGAGGCGGCTACTGCGGGGTTGTTCCTGCACGCAGGCACCAACCTGCTGGTCTTCTGGCACCCAGAGGCGCTGGCCTTGACGCGGTGGATGGTGGAGGAGTTGGTAGGGTAGAGAGTCGTTGGGCTCCAATTTCCGGGCTCCCGCGCCTGCCGGTGAGGGGGTGCAGAGTGAATTCGAACCGGCAGACGAGGCGTTACTCATGTCAGACAGAGGGGAACGCATATGATCTCTATCGGCGAACGCATCAACGGGATGTTCAGGGACATCGCCCGCGCCATTCGCGGGCGGCGGGAAGACGTCATCCAGGACTGGGCGCTGCGCCAGGTTAAAGCGGGGGCTGACTATCTGGATGTGAACGTGGGCCCGGCCGCGGAGGATCCGGTGGAGGCGATGGTGTGGCTGGTCACGACCATCCGAGAAGTAACCGAGCGCCCGCTTTCCATTGACAGTACCCGAGCTGACGTGATCGAGGCGGGGCTGCAAGCCGCGGGTGGAGGGGTGATGATCAACTCCACCACGGCGGAGCAGAAGAAGATAGAGGCTCTCTTTCCGCTGGCAGTCAAGTACGGATGCCCAATCATCGGCCTGACGATTGATGCCAACGGCGTGCCGCGCGACGCGCAAGGGCGGCTGGAAGTGGCGCTGCAGCTGATCACGGCGTGTTTGGAGTACGGGCTACCCACCGATCGCCTGTTTATTGACCCGGTTATCTTGCCGGTTAACGCCATTCAGACGGGGCCCAGAGCGGTGTTCGAGGCGATTGGCATGTGCCGGGCGCTGGCGGACCCGGCGCCAAAGACGGTGCTGGGGCTATCGAACGTGTCGCAGGGGACCACGCAGCGACCGCTGCTGAATCGGACTTGCCTGGTGATGGCTCTGGCTCACGGGCTGGACGCGGCAATCGTGGATGTCACCGACGAGTCGCTGATGGAGGCTATGATTGCTGCCGAGGTGCTGCTGAATCACCAGGTGTACTGTGACGATTTCGTGCGAGCGTACCTGGCGGGGAGACAGTAGGGGAGGCCGCCCGGGGTGGGGGTAAGGGGCTTGTCTGATAGCCGGCGCAGGGCCGAGGACCAGCCGCATATGCAACTGGCGTCCGCAGTCGGCGACTGGTGAGACGGCGCTAGCACCGGTCTTGAAATCGTCACCAGTAGACACCCTCCTGGGCATTCCCCGCGTTCATGGAACCGATCTCCGTCCAAATCCTGCATACGGGGGGGCACTACCCGGGTTTCGTGGAGGAGTATCTGCGGAGCCGGGGAGCGCCGGTAGAGTCGCGTCTGGTGAGCGGGGAGGCCGCCCAGGCGGTGGATGAGCCCGAGGCGTGCCTACCGGAAACGCTGGGCGAGGCGGACGTGGTGATCGCCGTGGCGCTGCCCGCGCCGCTGCTGGCGGCGCTGCCGGAGCTGCTGGCGGAGAAGCGCTGCCAGGCGCTGATCATCCCGGTGGAGGATCCAGCGTGGCTGCGGCCAGGCCCGGCGCTGCAGCTGGAGCGGGCCTGCCAGGGACTGGGCCTGGAGTGCGCGGTGCCGGTGCCCTTCTGTGTGCTGTCGCCGAGCGGCGAGACGATTGCGGAGTTCTGCCGGCAGTACCACATCGGGCGGCCCCGGCTGGAAGTGACCGAGGGCAACGGTCTCCTGACCGAAGTGAGGTGCAAGCGCGGATCGCCCTGCGGCCTGACGCACTGGGTGGCCGAGGAGCTCGTGGGCACGCCAGTCGGCGAAGTGGAGCAGCAGGTCAAGGTGCTGCATCATGCGCGCCCGTGCCTGGCGAGCATGGCGCTGGTGCCGGAGACGGGCGATACGCTGATGCACGCCTCGATGCACATTCTCACGGCGGCGGTAGGCAAGGCCGTCCGCCAGGCGCGGGGCAGCGGCTTGATCGGGCCGCGTCCGTGAGGCGGAAAGGACGCAAGCGATGAAGTTGGCGATCGCGGGCAAAGGTGGAGTGGGAAAGTCCACCATCTGTGCGGGGCTGACCCTGTGGTTGGCGGAGCAGGGGCGAGAGCCGTATGCGGTGGACGCGGACCCGGACAACACCTTGGGGTATGCGCTGGGGTGGCCCCAAGAGGTGCTGGCCCAGATCAAGCCACTGTCGGAGTTGCGGGAACTGCTGGCGGAGCGGGCCGGGCGGGAGCCGGGATCCGGGGGGATGTTCAGCCTCGCGCCGGAAGTGACCGATCTCATCGCCGACTACACGCTGACTCGCGAGGGGATCCGTCTGCTGGTGATGGGGACAGTGGTGGAGGGCGGGGCCGGGTGCCTGTGTCCGGAGAACGCTACCCTGAAGGCCATCCTGCGGGAGCTGGTGGACGTCGAGAGTGACCTGCTGGTGGACATGGTCGCGGGGCTGGAGCACCTGGGACGGGGAACGGTCGCTGCCATGAGCGGGCTGGTGGCGGTGACGGACGCTACGGCGCCAGCCCTGCGGAGTGTGGGGAGGATCAAGGCGCTGGCGGATGACCTGAAGTTGCAGCCGGTGGTGGCAGTCGCCAATCGCGTGCGGAGCAAGGGCGACATCGAGGTCATCGAGCGGGCGCTGGATCCGTTGCCGGTGGTCGGGGCAGTGGGGTACCACGAGGGACTGCCCGCGGAAGGCGTGTTCTCCGGGCCGGTGGGAGCCGAGTTCCGGCGAGAGATCGAGGCGGTAGGACTGGTGCTGGACGGTTTGGCGTAGTCGGAGCCCCAACCCCCCAGCGGCGGGGAGGGCAAGGAGAGTGAGAGATGCCGACGACTGTTGCGGTGACGGGGAAGGGCGGGACGGGGAAGACCGTGGTGTCGGCCTTGATTGTGCAGAGGCTGGTGGAGGCGGGACTGCGACCGCTGCTAGCGGTCGACGCCGACCCCAACCTTAACCTGGACGGGGCGCTTGGGATGCACGCGGAGGATACCGTGGGGCGGGTGCGGGAGGAGGCGCGGCAGCGAGCGGGGGGCGGTGACGGGCACCTGCCTACCCCTCAGTTCCTGGACATGCGCATCCGTGAGTCACTAGTGGAGGGGATGGGCTTTGATCTGATTGCCATGGGGCGTCCGGAAGGGCCGGGGTGCTACTGCTACGCCAATGAGATGCTCCGTAACGTGCTGGATCGCTTGGCCAAGACCTACCGGGCGGTGGTGATTGACTGCGAGGCGGGGCTGGAGCATATGAGCCGGCGCACCACCGGGGATGTGGACCTGCTGATCCTGCTGTCCGATCCGAGTGTGCGGGGCATCCAGACGGCACGACGGGCGCTGGATTTAATGCGCGAGGTACGGACCCGACCCGGGGAGGCGATCTTGGTTATTAACAAGGTGCCGGGGGAGCTGGATGAATCGCTGGCACAGGCCGCCGCCGACCTGGACTTGCCGATAAGGGCCTGTCTGCCGCTGGACGCAGAAGTAGCGGCGCTGGACGCGACCGGGCGGCCGCTGACGGAACTGTCGCAGGGGAGCCCGCTACGGGAAGCGGTGGGGCAGTTGCTGAGCGACTGCGGTCTGCTCACCGCACCCCAGATGCGACCGGCGTAGCGCCTACGACGCGCGCAGGTCTCCGCTCGGCGGAAGGGAGCGCAACTGGCATGGTACCCTCAGTATATATTGCCGGGACCGCGCAACACAGCGGCAAAACCTTGGTCTCGCTGGGACTGTTGCACGCGCTGCGCCAGCGCGGCTACCGCACCTCCTACATGAAGCCGGTAGGGCAGAGGACAGTGAGCTTCCGCGACGCGGTGGTGGATGAGGACGTCGCGCTCATCAGCCAGGTCTATGCGACGCACAGCGAGCCGACTACCGCTAATCCCGTGACGATCCCTGCCGGGTACACCCGTCGGTTCTTGCGGGAGGGGGGGTCGCAGAAGGAACTAACGGAGAAGATCATGCAGGCGCACCGGCGACTGGCGCGCAACGCCGATGTCATGGTCATCGAAGGGACGGGACACGCAGGCGTGGGCGCGGTGATTGGGCTGAGCAACGCGAAGGTCGCCCATCTGCTGGGCAGCGCCGCGGTCATCGTCTCGGGGGGGGGTATTGGGCGTCCCCTGGACGAGTTTGAGCTGAACCGCGCGCTCTTCCAACTGGAGGAGGTGCCGGTGCTGGGGATGATCAGTAACAAAGTGCTACCGGAGCGGATGGAGGACCTGGGCGAAGCCCTGGTACGTTGGCTGCAGCCACACGGGTACCGCCTGTTTGGGACCATTCCGTATGATCCTTCCTTGGCTGCGATCACGGTGGGGCAGATTGCCGAAGAGATCGGGGCGGAGGCGATCAGCGGAGCGGATCTGCTGCACCGGAAGATGCGCCGGTTCATCGTGGGAGCAGCGCCCTGCCAGCACATGCTACAGTTCTTCGGCAGCGGGGTACTGATGATCACCCCGGGAGACCGGGAGGACCTTGTGCTGGCGGCGATTACCTGGGATCAGGCTCACGCAGCGGATGAGGCGGAGGGTATTGCAGTCTGTGTGACCTCCAACGTGCTGCCCCACCGTTTGGTGATCGAGCTGGCCGTGCGGGCGCGGGTGCCGCTGATCGCTGTGCCGGATGATCCCTACAGCATTGCGGCGCAGATCTCTAGTCTCGTGGCAAAGATCACCCCGGATGACGAGGAGAAAGTCACGGTCGCCCAGCGCCTGGTGGAGAGGTACCTGGACGTGGACAGCCTCATCGGCAGGCTGGGAGTGGACGCAAGAGGTCGCAAGGAGAACGGCCCCTTGTGATAGTCACCCGGGTAAGCAGAGGGTCGTGTGCACCTATCGCCCCGACAGGTGCACCTGTCCCGTGGTCTTAGGGCTTGGCGGAGGGGGTGGGATTCGAACCCACGGCGCCTTGCAGCGCAACGGTTTTCAAGACCGTCGCCATAGACCACTCGGCCACCCCTCCGCCGCGCCAAGAGTATAGCGGAGAGCCTATCTGCAGGCAAGGCCGGAGATGGCTGAGATCATGGACCCACCCCACCTCAGCGCTCGCTCACGGAAATACGGAAGCGAAGCCTATTCCTCCTGCCTCCTTGCCAAGTAGAACAGGGAGGAAGGAACACGCTGGGAGTCTCGAGGCCGAGTACAGTTGCCCGGACGGGGCACCGGCTCACGCTCAACAGTGGGTCATGAAGAAGGAATCGCTGCGGGTGGTACGAATACCCCGGGGCGTGCATGCAGTCGAGCATGGGAGGCGCGATTATGCATAGGGTACTCGTGACCGGTGCGGCCGGACAGGTGGGTTGTCGAGTGGTGCGGCAGCTCCTTAAGAAGAACTATGAGGTCAGAGGGCTCATCCTGCCAAACGATCCGCTTGCGCACCGGCTGGCGGGGCTGGACGTGGAGGCGATGGAAGGAGACCTTCTCGATCCGCTTGTCGCTGAGCAGGCGGTCGCTGGTATGCAAGGCATCATCCATACTGCCAACCTGGTATCGCCTCTGCCGGGGATGAGTGACGCGGCGTGGTTTGACAACAACGTGCGGACGACCTTCAACCTGGCCCGTGCCGCCGCAGGGCGGGCCGATGAGATCGAGAGGTTCGTCTCCTTTAGCTCCTCAGGCGTGTATCCCAACGACTCGCACCAGGTGGCCTGCGCTTATCATCCAGTGGACGAGTCGCACCCCAAGCGGCCCGAGCCTATCTATGCGCTCAGCAAGTGGATCGGCGAAGACATCGTGCGCGCCTACGAAGCGTCGGTGGGCCTGCGTATCGCCATCGTGCGGCCCTCGGGGATAGCCTCGGGCACCGATATTCTGGGGCGCTGGACAGCGGAATTCGTGGCGATTGTGCTGGAACTGGGGATGAAGGCGCCCCGCAGCGAGATGTACTTGGCTGGGGGTGGGGAGCCCTGGCAAGACCTGCTGAGCCAGGCGGGCGATTCGCAGCGGCCCTGTGCCGTGACCGATACGCAAGGTCGCCCCTGGGTCTATCAACCGGTAGATGCCCGAGACGTGGCCCATGGGGCGATCTGTGCGCTGGAGCATCCGGCAGCGGTCGGCGAGGCTTTCAACCTAGCCGCGCCCGAGCCGATTGCCTACCCAGTGGCGGCGGAGATCCTGGCCGAGGCGACCGGACGGGAGATCGTGGAGTGGCAGGCGCCTGTTCGGTGGCTGTATGACCTGGACATCAGCAAAGCGAGGAGCCGGATCGGCTACCGGCCGCAGTGGGGGATTCGGGAAATGATTGCCGATGCCCTGGCGGTGCGGGCCGGGGAAAGGGACGGGATGGAATAGGGGCGGGGGCACCAAAAAGGGGGAACGACCATGCAGCGCATTCTGGTAACCGGAGCGGAGTCTCCAGCGGGCGGAGAGGTAGTGCGGCTGTTGCTGGAGGCGGGCTATCAGGTGCGGGCGCTGTTTGCCCCCGGAGTGCAGATCGAGGAGTGGGCGTCTAGCGGCGCGGAGCTGGCGCAGGGGACGCTCGAGGAAGCTGCCCTGGCGCAGGAGGTAGTGGCCGACACGGACGCCGTAGTGCACCTTTACGTGCGAGCGGAGGCACCGGCGGGAGTTAGCGAATCCGAGAACTTGCGGCACAACCTGCTGTGCACCCTCAACGCGGCGCGCTTCGCCGTGCAGGAGGGGGCGCGGATGGAGCGCTTCGTTTGTGGGTCGTCTTCGAGCGTCTATCCCAATGACGCGCATGTAGTGGAGGCACTGTACCACCCGGTGGATGAGCAGCACCCGCTGCGACCGCGGGACGCGTACTCGCTGGCGCGGGTGGGAGGGGAACGGATCGCGCTTGGGTACTGGCAGGGCGAGGGCCTGCCGGTGACCATCATCCGCGAGTCGGGGGTGCTGTCAGGCAAAGATGTGCTCAACCGCTGGACGGCGGAGTTTGTGGCAATCGTGCTGGAGATCGGCCAGAACCATCCGGGGAGCGACCTATGGGCGCCCGAGGGGAGGGACGCGGTGGCGGAACTGCGCTCTTGCTGGGCGTCGCCCGATCAGCCCTGCGCGGTTACCGATTGGGAGGGACGGCCGTGGCTGTATCAGCCCATAGACTACCGGGACCTGGCGGCGGGCGTCGTCTGTGCACTGACCCATCCGCGCGCTGTGGGAAATGCCTACAACCTTTCCTGTGCGCAGCCGATTGCCTTTCCCCACGCGGCAGCGCTGCTGGGGGACGCGCTGGGGAAGGAGGTGCTGGAGTGGCAGGCGCCAAGGCGGTGGGTGTATGACCTGGATTGCGCGAAAGCGCGGGCGGAGATCGGCTACAGGCCGCGGTGGACCGTTGAGCGGATGATTGCGGAGGCAGCAGGCACGATCTGAGGAAACTGCCACAGGCTGCGTAGCGGTCTCAGCGAGGATTGTATAGCCCCACGAAGGCTGCCGGGACATAGCCGGGTGTCGCCCCGCACAGCCAGCCGTGCTCCGGGTCCAGCCAGTACATGGCGTTAACCTGCTTCCAGCCACTCTCGACCGGAGCCCAGTGCTTGCCGAAGTCGTAAGTATAGAGCACCGCGTGGTCATCTAGCGGCGCGCCCCCTGACCAGCGGACGCGGGCGCTGAGCCAGCCGCGTCCGTCCTGAAAGAAGCGCATCCCCGTGATCGCCTGCTCTGGACTGAAGAGCGTGGCGACCTGCTGCCAGGTCTCCCCACTGTCCAGAGTCCGCAGTAGGCCCTCGCGTGCAGCCCAGCCCTCCTGATGATTCAGGAACTGACAGAAGCGCAGAGCGGGCAGCACCTGGTCCGGAACGAGGCGCTCCCACGTGTGCCCGCCGTCGGTGCTCCGGCAGATGAATCCGCGCGAGGAAGCCTTGCTCAATTCCCCGACTCCAAAGTAGAGGCTGGGCGTTGCTGCATAGACATCGCGCAAGCCGACCCAGCCTGGTATTCCCAAACTGACCGGTTCCCAGATCTCCCCGCCGTCGCGGGTAACGAAAGCGCGATCGTGGCACATGACCCACAGCTCTCGCTCGCCAGTTACCGCCAGACGCATCGCTCCGGAGATCTTGCCATGCAGCGCCTCGGTCCAGGTCTGCCCGCCGTCGCTAGAGTGGAGGAGCCGGGAGCGGTCCAGGCCGCCGGGATGAATCTGTCCCAGCGCCCAGATCTCCTGTGAGGAGATCATGCGCACGGCATACCAGTTGCGACCAGTGCGCTTGCCGTCGTCGCTGACCACGTCGGGGAGAGGTAGTTTGCTCCAGCTCAGCCCGCCGTCATCGGTGCGGTACATACCGTCGTAGCCGATGACCACGCCGGTGCGGTAGTTGATGAAGTGAAGGTCGTTCTGGCTGCCGCCCAGAGCGCCCATGCCGCTGGCCGTGACGGCGGGGTTTAGGAAAGTGAAGCTGCCGGGATGGGTGCGAGGATTCAGGGGTACCCAGAGCACGGAGGCAGCCAGTAGGCAGGAAGCGAGCGGCAATCCCCTGGCGGCCCTGGCAGGGGACCGGCTTTCCAGTGGCGGGACGTGGACGCCACCGGGAGAGAGACCGGCGCTACTCAATCTGCAGCACCCCCCATAGGTTGGGCTGGAGGCGGGCCTCGATGCCGATGTCGCTCACGATGCCGCTGGCGCGATTGGCCCAGTACATACGCAAGACGTTGACTTGGCCGGCGGGGTCGGAGTAGATCACCCCGAAGTCCCCGCGCAGAGTCTGTCCTGGTTGGGGCGTCCAGCCAATGGCGGACAGAGGGAGGGCGGCCTCTACGGTGTAGCCCTCGGCGGTGGTCTTCACCGCAATCCTGGCATCAGCGATTACCGAGACGCGGTCCACGCGAGTGTGTTGCGAAGGGGAGTCAAAGCTGTCTGGTTGGGTGGTGTCCGGGACCACGTAGTCATAGAGAAGGGCCGTGGGCTTGGCGTCCACTGGGGCGATGAGCAAGCGCTTGTCACCGGCCACGGCCTGGCCGCGATCGGCGGCCGCTCCAGGATCGGTGCCGATCTCAAATACCACGCAGTCGCCACCTTTGAAGGCCAGACGAGGCTCACGAGTGCCGTTTTTCCAAGGACTGTCGTCGCGCACCTGGTAGGCCAGGTAGAGATTCTGCTCGTCGTAGCGAGCGGCGGCCCGACACGTGCGAGCGGCGTCGAAGGAGAAGTCTACAAAGGTGCCTTCGGTCCACTGCCAGCCGCTGAGGTCGCCGCGCAAGGGGAGTGGTGTGGTCAAAGGCGGGATCTTGACTGGCGCCAGGGCTGCTTCGGCGGCGCGCCGAGCCATGAGCTTCTCAGCCTCGCGATACTGATCGAGGGTAAAGCGGAGCCGCCCGCCGGTTAGGCGGGTGACCGTGTCCAGCCCCTTCACCTCGTGAACCACCGCGGCGCTGTGCCCCTGCACGACGTAGTGCTTGCCGTCGGCGGGGTTCCGAAGGAAGAAGCCGCCGAAGGGTTCGCTCCCGCAACTAGTCTTGTTCAGGGACATGCCGCGAATTGCTTGGGGCGGGAGGCTTTCGGGTGCGGAGCGAGCGTCCTGGAAGAGCTCGCCGATATACAGGCCGTCGCCGCTCATGATGAATACCTGACCCATATTGCCCATCATCGCGAAGATTTCGCCACGGTCGCGGTCCAGGAGTCCGTTGCCGATTACGTAGAGGGGGCCGATGAGGCGGCCGGGCTGGGCCTGGGGGGCACGATGGGAGCCATGCACACCGGGCCACAGGTTGGGGTAGGTCCAGCGGATGGCGCCGGAGGGCGAGTAGCTCGTCAGTGGGCTTTGGTTGGCGAGGATGTTGCCAGCCGCGTCGCACTTGAGCGAGTTACAGAAGTGGGCCACGGGCTGCTTGACGAGCAGCTCCGCGTGGGGTCCGTCGTAGAGCGGAGCGCCGCAGGGACTCCATCCCTGCACCGGAAGCCTCCAGATGTAGGTGGTATTGGCGGTGCTGGCGGGGTAGATGGTGAGGTTCTCGTCTACCGCCCAGGTCCAGCCGCTGTACCAGCGCATGGGCTGGCCGACGCCGGGGGCAGGGAAGATCCGGATCTCCTCGGGCTGGACGCGCCCATCACCGTTGTGGTCAGACCAGACAAAGTTATCCAGCTTGTCATGTTTGGGAAGAAAGGGCACATCGGGGAGATCGTAGCCCGCCGCAGCCAGCGGGCGATAGTAATCACCGTCGCGCAGCGAGATGACGAAACGGTCGCGAGCGTTCACGGAGATGACATAGTCTTTCCCCCGGCTACGGAGCACCCAGAGCCGGTCGTATGGTTCGATGCCGAAAAGTGCGTCAGGATACAGTTGCCGCCAGAGCGTGCCCCGGCACTGACTGGTGCCTGCCTTCCAGTCCAGGGCCCACTCGCAGCCGTAGTTGAGGGCCTGCGTCGGGTTGTAGGCGTTGATGCAGCCGTACATGCCCCCATAGCCGGTGGGGCCGATAAAGTCGCGGGCGAACTTGCCGTCTGAATCCCACAGGGAGATACGCTTAGGAGCCTCATCATCTTCAGCGACCCAGAGACGCCCTCGGGTGTCCACGGCCAGTCCGCGGGGCATGAGCAGCCCGGACTGGTCAAAGGCGCCGATCCACGCCCGCCCGCCGGGCTTGCCGAGGGTACGCAGCAGTTTGCCGTCTTCCCAGCGGAAGACCTTCACCTGCATGGCGCCGGCCCAGTCGGAGACGTAGAGAGTTCCACTAGGGCCGATCGCCAGCCCAACCGGGGCCTCGAGACCCTCGCTGATAAGCACGCGGTCTCGCTCGTAGCCTACGGTGTCGGCGATCCCGCCGCCCGCCGGGGGATCGGCCTTGAGGTCGTGAGCCAAGACCTGCCTCTCGGAAGCCACTAGCAGGATGCCAGTCGGAGTCACGGCGACTCCGGTGGGACGCTTGTAGGCTAGGCGGGCCTTGACCTTGGCCGTCTGCTTGTCCACGACGAGGACCTGATCCAGGTAGTAGCAGGGAACAAAGAGCTCGTCGCGGTAGACCGCCATGCCGAAGAGCTGCTGCCGCAGAGCGGCAGGAGTGACGCCGCCCGTGCGGCGCAGGTCAGGGAAAGCAGGATCTGGGGATGGCGGCCAGACGAAGGGGCTGCCCGGGGAGATGGCCTGCAGGGGCCAGACGGCCAGGGAACACTCGCGCTGGTTGTCGGGCCAGCCGGCAAAGCGTCCCGTGGCCTTGTCGACCTTGTAAAGAATGACCTCGCCGTCCTGTTTGTCCTTGCCCTGAATCAAAGCGTAGCCCTGCCGGTCGAGGGCGACGTAGACGAACTGGTCATCCACCGCTAGAGCAGTGGACGCGGCCGGCATCACGCGGATCACGCCCCACTGCTTGCGTCCCTCCAGGTCCAGACGCATGACGCTGGTGCCGGCCTCCGCGTTAGGCGCGGCCACGTAGACCGCCTCGGAGTCGGCCGCTGCCGCCTGCGGATTAGTGTGATCGGCCAGCCAGTTGCCCCGGCCGTCGCCGGTGTCCCAGGGCGGGCTGCCCGGGTTGTTGAAGTGGAACTGGTAGGCGAGATCGAGTCCCCGGTGGAACAGGCCGCGGAAGCGGTAGTTGCCGGGGGCAACTAGCTGACCGCTGTCGTCGGCTCCGTCCCAGAAGTCGGTGTTCTTCCCAGCGGGACGAGAGGCATTGGCGATCAGGTTGCGGACGCGGTGTCCCGCGGCGTCCTCAATCACCAGGGTGACATAGGCCTCGGCCGGAAGAGTATACTCCAGTGCCACCGGGCCCTCGGTCCTGGTGCGCAGAGCCGCGAGACGTTGGGCCGGGGTCAGCGCGGGCACGGTGGGAACGGGTCTCAGCCGCCCCTCCTTCATCAGAATCGCCTTACCCCAAGCCTTCTTGTTGGACCAGAAGAATTCCCGCTGCGGGTTGTCCGGGTTGATCATATCCACCAGGCGGTGCTGGGGCCAGTTGCGGCCGGTGGCATCTCCCCAGAAGCACTCGAATCCCAGACGGAACGAATCCCCCGCCTGGTAGGGGCGGCCGTCCTCGCGCAGGAGCTTCCAGGGCAGGCGGACTTCCTGGACATAGCCCTGCTGGTCGGCGTCTATCCGGAAAGCCTCCTGGGCACCGGCGGTAAGTGCATCAGGGACATGGCGCTGGGGAGAGTCTCGGACGGCCATGTCCTGGTAGGTGATCTGGACGACGGGTTGCTGGCGGTCGGTCCAGTAGTAAGCATCCACGTGGAGCACTTGGTCGGTCCACATGCGCATCTGCACGCAGTCGGAGCGCCAGCCGTTGAAGGGCTCCAGTTCGGGATCGAGATGATTGACCAGTGGGGTCTTGTCTTTGAAGCGAAAGGCCACGTACAGGGCTTCAGCGTCGTACATGCCATAGACCTGGACGCTGTGGGTATCGCGCATGGTGGCCAGGTCGTAGCACATGAGAATGCCGCCAGAAAGGTCCCAGTCGGCGAGGAGTCCGTCTATGTTCACCGGGCCCGGGCGAGGGACGAGGCGGAGCTCATAGTTGGAGGTCTGCTGAGCCAGGGCCGCAGACCCGATCAGAAACAGTGCGGTAGTGATCACTATCGAGGAAAGAGCGTGGCGCATAGTGGTACCTCCCGCAGGCCAGAGTAGGGCCGGGCACAGACTGAGGGATCAACGGGTCCTGGTGAGGCGTCGAAGGGTAGGGAGAATGGTCTGCTTCCACCAGGACTTGGTGCTCTCCCACCATGGCCCGGGGCCGGGAGCCGCCTGGGGGGGCGCGGCCCAGGCTTGATCGCGGGCGGCCATCAGGGCCAGGCCAACGGCAGTGGCATAACTGGGGCTGTCTACGCTGTCACCCAGGCCGGTGAGGCCACGTGGAGCCCCTACTCGTACAGGCGCGTTGTCGAGAGTACTGGAAGCAAGACGCGCCGCCCCCGCCAGTTGCGAGCCGCCTCCCGCGAGCACTATCCCACCCCCGACGGTCTCATAGTAGCCGGCCAACAGCAGGTTCTCCTTGACTAGGTTGAAAATCTCCTCCATACGTGGCTGAATGATTTCGGCCAGCAGGCGACGGGAAAGGTGGGTCTCCTGATCGGTACCGATCTCGCGGACCGGAACCGTTTCCTCACTGCTGACCATCTCGGCCAGGGCTACCCCGAAACGGCGCTTGGTGGTCTCCGCGTCGTCGGGACGGATGCGGAGGACCTGGGCGAGATCGCGGGTGACGTGGTTACCGGCGACGGGAACGGAGGCCGTGTGGCAGATGGAGCCTTCAGCAAAGACAGCCAGGTCAGTAGTGCCCCCGCCAATGTCCACTAGGATGACTCCCAGATCGCGCTCCTCTTCAGTGACTACCGCAGTGGCGGTCGCGACCGGCTCCAGCACGTGTTTGAGCACGCGCACGCCGGCAGCCGTTACGCAGTCCTCCAGATTGCCGATGATGCTATCCACGCCGGTGATGACATGGACCTCCACGTCCAAGCGATGGCCGCGCATGCCCTCAGGGTAACGGACGCCGCGTTCGCCGTCCACAGAGAAATCGCGGACCAACGTGTGAATGATTTGCTGTTCAGGGCCCGTGCGCACCGAGTCGCGGGCGCTCTGGATGACCTTCTCGATGTCGGTGTGGGAAATCTCGCCGCCGGGAACATGGACCCGCCCGGTGACGTTGCGGCAGGCGATGTGGGCTCCCGACACGCCGACGTAGGCTCCACCGATCTGGAGGCTGGCGTTACGCTGGGCGCGACGGAGAGACTCGGCGATCGCGGCGAGGGCCCGGGAGCGATCCACAACAATACCGCGGGCAAGCCCGTCGGCAGGAACCACGCCCACGCCCAGAATGCGCAGAGCGCCGGTAGGGCTGGGCTGGGCCACGACCGTGCGGATGCGAGTAGTGCCGACATCCAGGCCGACGACGTATGGTTCAACAGACGTAGTCATCGCAGAAAGAAGGCCCGCAGCGAGTCCCTTTAGCGCGCGGAAATGGGCGTTCCCGGCGCGAGAGGAGACCCCGCCGCGGGGGTGCTCGTTTCCCCGCGGGGCATCCAGACGGGGCGAGCCATCACCCGCACATCTATGTAGGCCGGGTCTCCACCCTGGCGGCGTAATTCCTCGAGCAACCCCGCAAAAAGACGTACCTTCCGCTCTAAGTTATCCGTCGCCCCCAGGAATCCCTCCACGCCGTCTGCGGTCAGGCGCAGGTCGAGCCTCTGGGAGCAGTCCAGGCGAAAACGGGTGGCAAGTCCGGTGTCGGTAGCAGCCTCGACGGCTTCGGCAATCCATCGCGCCCACTCCGGGGAGAGTCGGCTGCCGGGCTGGGGATCGGAGAGAGGTATGCCCACGAAGGCAGGGAGCGGGGGGGGCCTGTCGGCGGGCACCAGACGGTGAGTGATCACCCCATCGCGACCCACGAGCAGCAAGCCGCGGGCATCCTGCAGGACTGCCACGGGCACGCGCCGACTGACTGTGACGACAAGGTGGTGCGGCGGTTCCCGGTGTACAGCCACTGATTCTACTTGGGGCAGACCGGCGGCCTGACGCTCAAGCCGGGCAACGGGGTAGAACAGAGAGCTGGCCTGCGCAGGAACACTGAGTACACCGGCCACCGCTTTGGCGAGGCCAGGGTCCGGCGCTATTACCCGCACTTCCGATATCCAAAAGAGCGAGGAAGAGCCGAGCCCGGCGAGGAAGGCGAGCAGGCTGGTGGCGAGCACCAGCTTGAGCCCGCGGCGGCCGCGCTCTCGGCGCAAGTAGCGATCATGCTGCAACGCTTCCTGGTCCGGTGTGTGCGGCAAGGTCGGGTGCTCCGGGGAAGGCGTTCTTAGGCTGTGGCTGCGGCAGGCCGGGAAACTGCGGAGGCGGCATCGGCCACGACAGCAGGGCGGGAAGCGGCGACCAGCATCTCGCCGACCTGGCGAATGTCCCCCGCGCCCAGGGTCAACACCATGTCGCCGGGTCGGGCCGTGGCGCGGATGAAGTCGGCGATCTGCTCGAAACTGGGCAGGTAGGCTACCGGCTTGCCCGGATTCCGTTCCCGCACCAGCCGGTACAGATCTGCACTGGAGATGTCGTCGGTTGGAGCCTCCCGGGCGGCATAGATGTCAGCGATGACCACCACGTCGGCGTCGGTGAAGGCTCCCCCGAAATCGTCGAGCAAGTCGCGAGTCCGGCTGTACAGATGGGGCTGGAAGATGGCGAGCAGGCGGCGCCCATAGTGACGCTTCGCTGCCTGCAGCGTCGCCTTGATCTCGGTCGGATGGTGCGCGTAGTCGTCAATGACCTCAAAGCCGTCGCAATAGCCCAGTCGCTCGAAGCGGCGTTCCACTCCACGGTAAGAGATAAGCGCCTCGGTCGCGGCCTCCGGGTCGAGTCCCAGTTCGGTCGCGACGGCCAGCGCCGCGAGCGCGTTGCGGACATTATGGTCGCCGATCACCGGCAAGCGGGCGGAAGGCAAACGGCGGCCCCGAATCACGGGAGTGAAGCGAACGCTACCGTCCTCCGGCTGTATCGCCTCTGCAGAATAGTCGGCGGCCGGCGACAGGCCGAAGCTGACCCGCCGGGCCGGGCTACAGGCAGCAATCTCCGCAATCAGCGGCGGCTGCACCGCGTAGGCGACAAAGCCATCGGGGTCAGCACTGGCGGCGAACTGCTTGAAGGACTCGATCAGTTTCGCGTAGGTACCGTGGCGATCCAGATGGTCCGGCTCAGCACTTGTGATCACCTGCGAGCAGCCGCAGTAGGCAAGAAAGCTGCCGTCACTCTCGCAGGCCTCAAACACGGCATAGGGACCGGCTCCTAGGTGGTAATTGGAGTTGAAGTTGCGGGAGACACCGCCGACGAACAGCGTGGGGTCCTGCCCGAGGTAGGAAAGCACAGTGGCAACCATGCTGGTGGTAGAGGACTTTCCGTGTGTACCGGCGATAGCCAGGCGACGCTTGTTAGCGATCAGGGCAGCCAGCATCTGGGACCTATGCCAGACCTCGCGGCCTTGGGCGCGAGCCGCAGCCAGTTCCGGGTTGTCGTCTTGAATCGCGGTCGTGTAGACGACCAGGTCGGCATCACCAAGGTTACCTGCTGATTGGGGACAGAAAGTCTCAATGCCGAGGGCACGCAAGCCAGCTAGGAGCTCAGAATCGGATCGGTCGGAGCCGCTTACGCGCAAGCCCCAGCCACGCAGCGTGGAGGCTAGAGCGCTCATGGATACACCGCCGATGCCGATGAAGTGCACGTGTCGATACCGGCCCAGGGCGCCGGCGGGGTCGGCCACAGTAGTGGTTAGGTTTCCCTCGTTCACGGAGGCATTGTAAGGAAAGCAGGGCGGTTTGGCAAGGGAGGTGTCGGCTGTGTGTTGGCGCAACGTGATAATGTCCGATGTGTGCAAAGCAGAAATGTCCGGTCGGGACGAACTGGGAGGACGGAGGGCTCTTGCGGATGACTCTGACCATGACGCAGCACGACCGCGACCAACTGAAAGTGATCGAACAACTCCAGCAACGACAGCTTACCCGGCGGCAGGCGGCGGCCCTGCTGGGGCGAAGTGACCGCCAGCTGCGCCGCCTCCTACGCCGCTACCAGGCCGAGGGGGACGCGGGCTTGCTGCATCGCTCTCGCGGCCGGCCCTGGAGGCGACGCCTGGCGGAGGCCACCCGTGCCCAGTCGCTGGCCGCCCGGCGGCAACCGAGCTGGCACGATTCCGGCCCCACTTTGAAAGCCGAGAAGCCGCAGCAACTCCACGGGCTCCAGACTCACCCACCCCGACAGGGCAGACCATCCGCCCCGCGTCTGCTGCCTTCCGGGCAGGTGTTGCCCAATCGCTCTGTCCAGAGCGTCGTGCCAGCCCAGGTCCTCCATCCAAAGCAACGACTCCCCGCCGGCGTTAGGAGCTATGCGACATGTGTGCCCCGGTCCCCGCACAGATCGCCTGCCGGGCCCGCATCTGCCGCCATGCCTCCTGCAGTCGAGGGAACGACGCCAGCAGCGTGTTGCCCACCGCCGGGATGTTAGGCCATAGTCTTTCCAGCATCAGCAGGCTCCCCCAGACTCTCTACGAACTGACACCACCAGGTTCCGCCTCACCGCCATCCGGCCCGGCACGTGTGCTCAGTCGCACTCGCATCACGCGCCCATTCTGCTCACTCGGCGCCCAGGACGTTCCTGCCTAACGGCCCAGGCGCCTAAGGTATTGCCAGGAGGCTGACCTCCGTATATCATCTGATCATTCGTGATGGCGGGAGGGAATTCAGATGGCTGAAGCAATCTCGGCTGCCCCCAAACCGCAGAATCGTTGGCTTGTGGCCGTGGCCGGCGTCGTGGTGCAGATGATGCTGGGCACCGTCTACGCCTGGAGTGTCTTCAAGAAGCCACTGATGGAGGCGCACCAGTGGTCCAACACGCAAGTCGGCGCGGCCTTTACCTTGGCGATCTTCTGCATCGGTCTCTCTGCCGCTCTCGGCGGGCGTTTCGTGGACCGGGCCGGCGCCCGCAAGGTGGCCTCGCTGGCTGCGGTGCTCTTCGGTCTGGGCACGATTCTGGCGGGTGCCGCCGACGCTTGGGACAACCTATGGGTGCTTTGGCTGGGCTACGGTGTGATTGGCGGAGTAGGCAACGGACTCGGTTATGTTACCCCGATCGCCGTGCTGGTGCGCTGGTTTCCCGATAAGCGCGGGATGATCACTGGCCTGGCCGTCATGGGCTTCGGTCTGGGCGCGGCCCTGACGGGCCAGATTGCACCACTAATCCTGCCCGCACTCGGTGTGGCTGCCACCTTTTACCTGTTCGGGGCCCTGTTCCTGGTCATCCTGCTGACGGCTGCCCAGCAGTTGAACAACCCGCCAGCAGGCTGGTCGCCGCCGGGGTACGTGCAGACTGCCGCTGCGCAAGGCGCGCATCTGCCTTCCTGCGACCTGGCAGCAGCCGTCCGTATGTACCAGTTCTACCTGCTCTGGGGCATTCTATTCCTCAACGTAACCGCCGGCATCGCCCTCATCAGCAACCTCTCCCCGATGGCTCAAGCCCAGGCCCACCTGACCGCGCTGATGGCGGGCACGGTGGTCTTCATCACCGCTTTGGCCAACGGCTTCGGACGGATCTTCTGGGCTTCGCTGTCTGATCGGGTTGGGCGCAAGCCGACCTTCCTGCTGATCCTGGGCACTCAGGTTCCCCTTCTGCTGCTTTTGCCGTATATCGGTAACCCGGTGCTGTTCACCGCCGTCTGTTGTTACGTCTTACTCTGCTACGGGGGCGGCTTCGGCACCATGCCAGCCTTCGTGGCGGATACCTTCGGGACGCAGTGCATGGGACAGATCTACGGCAAAATCCTGCTGGCCTGGGGGCTGGCTGGCGTGGTAGGGCCGATGCTGATGGAATACGTCAAGCAGCAGACAGGCAGTTTCGCCACCGCTTTGCAGATCGCGGCAATCCTGCTGGCAGTGGGTTTCCTACTAGCGGCCGCCTACCGCAAGCCAGCAGCGCCACCAGTCAAGCAGCCCAACCCCTCTTGAGCGCGGCCAGGACCGCCGTTAGCGTTGGTATTCAGTGGAGAGACGGCAGGGAAAGTGTTCCTCCACGGTCAAGCTCAGATGCTCAGTCACGTTCCCTTGCGCCGAGCAAGTGCTGGAGCCACTGGCGAGGACCGACCAGCACTGCTGCAGAGGCCGTGGCATGCGGTGCGAACCACCGGGACACACTCGGTTTGGCCTCGGCGCAAGCTAGTCACTGCCCGCTGCGCGGTGAGCCTGTCGAAATACTGGGAGCCCAGCACCATGGCGCAGGCGAGGAAGCCGGTTTCCGGGCAGGCGACCGTCCCCAGAGGGAAGCACAGGTCCAGCATACTCTTGCCCTCTCTGATGCCATCGGTTCGCTCGACTACCTCCAGCGCCAGACCGGCACCTTTGATGTGGGCGGCGGTGCCGCGGCAGACGGGGAGGGTACGGCGACCGCAAGGCTTGGTGTAGAACTGAGGGGCAGGAGGTTGCCATGCCATAGACGCGACTAAGGGGGATCCGCGCGCGATGGCTAGCTTCGCCCAGGGAGGCCGGGGACAGGTCGCCGAAGCGGTCCTGGACTTGCTGGAATACCACGACGGGGTTGGATTGGGGAGAAGCCTGGAAATCTTCGACCAGTTGCCGGAGGTCCCCGGAGGCGGGTCCGGGTGGGGCCGTCGCCCAGATGGTGACGCCTGGCTGCATGGGGTTGTGTTACCGATGGTAACCGTCTAGGCACGCGGCCCGGCGGACGTCGCTGTGCCGTGATTCCCCTCGGGCAGAGAACCCTCTTATCTTCCGTGGCAGGGACAAGCCAGGCAGAACAACCGGAGCTAGGGCAAGGCCCAGAGCGTCAGCCCCTCCTGGTCCTTGATAAACAGGCGGTTGCCCGCCCAGATCGGGTGCGCGTAGGTCGGCGTGTCGGCGACCTTGATCTGCGCCAATTCCTGGTAGCCCGCGGCATCGGGCGCGTACACGATCAGGACGCCGGTGGTGGGTAGAGCAAAGAGCACCGTGCCGGCGTCCACGAGGGCCCCGAAGCCGCCCGGGCCGCGGGGGGTAGCATCTACCCAGACGGTTTGACCGGTCTGCGCGTTGAGGCAGAAGAGCAGGCCTCGGTCAGTAATGCCGTACAGGAAGCCGTTTCCCAACACCGGCGTGTTGAACTGCACGGAAACGTCAGGATTGGACCACAACTCGGTAGCCGCAAAGGTTTCGCCCTGCTTCTCGATCTTGACCGCCCGGGTTCCCCGGCCCCGGCCGGTGAAGTAGACGATAGAACCATCCACGATCGGCGTGGCGGCATTGTAGGCCATACGCCCGGCCGGGAAGGGCACCTGCCAGAGGAGAGCGCCGTCGGCGAGGGCCACCCCGACGAGACTGCTCTCGGTCAGCGTCACCACCATCTTCGTATTGTCCACAGTCATCAGCACGGGGGAGGCATACTCCGGCGCCGCTCCGGCCCAGCGCCATTTCTCCTGGCCGGTATCCAGGTCCAAGGCGAGCAGTGCTCCGTTTCCTCGTCCGCCCAAGTGAGCGACGACCACACCATCGGTGATCAGCGGGGACATGCCCGTGAAGAACTGGGGCACGACATTCGGGAAGGGATCCTGGCGCCATACCACCGTCCCGGTCGCTGCGTCCAGGCAGGAGAGGATGCCGCCGACGCCTAGGGTGACGACCTTGCCCTCGCCGACAGCCGGGGAACTGCGCGGGCCGGGGTGTGAACTGGGCGGTCCGGTCACGGCCATGGCCGGATACTCGTCTTTCCAGACTTCTTTGCCGTCGGCGGCGTTGAGGCAGCGGAGGGTCTCGTTGTCACCGACGCGGGTAAAGACGTAGAGTCGGTCGCCGACCAGAGCTGGGGTGGCGTCGCCCGCGCCTACGGCCCAGCGCTAGACCTGAGTCAACGCGGCGGGCCACGGCAAGGGGACAGTAAAGCCCACGACCTTCCCGTCGCGATTTGGCCCCCGCCACTGGGACCAGTCCTGGGCCTGAGTGCAGGCAGCACTCAGGAGAAGTGCGGCGATCAGCATCGTCGCGGTCCAGCAAGTCGCAGTCTTCATCGCGGACTCCCCCCTGGCGCGAAGTTCGGCGAATTCGCGGGAAGTTGCCCGCACTCCAATATGGAGTATGCGGGATTGTCTCACTTCAGGGTCCAACAGTCCAGGGCCACTTGGGCCGGTGGTGCCTGGCGCTGCTCCGGAGTCTTCTCCCCCAGAGCGGTACAGCGGACCTGAAGCATGATAGTCCCCGGCAGCGTCACCCCCTGCACCGGCACGGTCCATTCCACTACTTCCTTGTCGTCTTTGCCCGGGGCAAGCGAGACCGGAGCACCCCCGTTGACGCTCACCGACCAGCCGCCCTGGCCCGGTCCCAGACAGCCCTTGACCCGCAGCTCCGTCGGGGCGGCGGGACCGGCCGGAAGCAACATGCTGATAGTTGCCTGACCCCCCAGGGAGGAGACAAGTTCCAACGCCCCCCAGCCCGACCAGGTGAAGCGGCCGTACTTGGGCAGGGAGGCGAGGAGCTCGCCGGTCTTCTCCGGGGCCGCCTCGTCCTCAAACTCGCGCCAGCCGGCGGGGGTCGGCGGCGGCATATCCATTCGCATCTGGTCGAGTTTCATCAGCAAGGAGTTGGCGCTATAGCTCTTGACCCGGCAGATGAAGCGAAGGACACCCTCCCCATCGGGGGCTGGGTTGAGGAAGGGGACGGGGTATTCCGTGCTCGAATCGCGGAAGTGGATGAGCCAATCGCCGGTCATGATCGGCGCTTTCATCTCTACGCCGCCGCCGACGGCCCGTCCACGGATGGCGTCCAGGCCCTGAGCAAAGCCGGGAGGGAACTGGGCGTCATCCTTGGAGAGCAGGTCAAGTTCATAGGCAGAGCGATTCGGGCCCCAGAGGCTGACGGTGCCCACGGCCACGTAGCGGCTGGCAGGGAAGGGCACGGTGCAGTCCACGTAGTCTCCGACCTGATCGGAGTTGACCTGCAAGTACTTGCCGGCGCTGGGATGGTAGTTGTGCTCGGTGTCCTCGATCGCGCGAACCTCGCCGCCGTGGGCCACCGCCAAGAGAACCAGGTCCTCGGCCTCCATACCCCAGACCATCCGCGAGCCACGGCTAGCGCCCTGTGTGCCATAGCGGGAGTACGGTAGTGCTTCCGCCTGGGGTGGCTGAGCGGGAGCCACGTACGGTGTATCGCCGAAACGATACCACAGCGCGAGGACAGTGGCATCGGTGGGCATGCCCTCAGAAGGCGAACCGGGAGTGTAGCCGAAGACCGCCTTCTTGCTGAAGGGCACCGGATCGGTCAGGAAGTGGCGTACCACGCCGCAGTACTGATCCTCCATGCGGACGTGACTCCAGAGCGGCGAGGTCAGGGGCCCCCCGTAGGCGCCCAGCAGCCAGATGGGCACAACGCCCGCACCGACAATCGGAGGCTGGTCGTCCACCGCCAGGGAGGCGAGGCTAGTGCGGGCGGCGACGGGGAAAGTGGCGTTGCCGGTGAGGTGCAGCCCTAGGCCCACCAGCTGACCGGGTCCGGGGATCTCGAGCAGCGATTGGGGATCGGGACCCGGCGTTACCGGGGCCAGCAAACGCGTCCCGCAGAGGCGGCCGGCGGCCTGGGCCTGCGCCTCGGTCAAGGGTTCCACCCGGGCTAGCGTGTAGCCGGCGAAGCGCACGTCCGGCGAGCGATTGACCAGGCTCAGACGCAACCCGCGCGCGAAAGGCATGGGCAGGTTGGAGTGGAAGGTGGCCTCGGGGTAGTAAACGCGGGGAGTATGAATGAACCAGGGCAAGCGCAGGCCCGCCGCGATGGTCTGGAGGGAGAAGCCCCACCGCCCGGTAGGCCAGGGATGAGGCTGGCCGACGAAATCGGTGATCGGCATCCGTAGCGCCGCTTCCTTGTGGTCATCGTAAGAAATCTCCAGCAGCACGTGCCGGAGCGTGCCGGTCAGGGCGGGGTTGAAGTGGAACTCGAGGTGAGTGACTTCCCCGCTGCCCTCGCTCTCCAAGGCGGTGACCCGCCCACCGGCCTGCAGTATGAACTCGCGGCGTAGGCCGCCGTCGGGGGAGGGGGCCTGCCAGTCCCAGGTGCCCTGCCGCCAAGCCTGAGCAGCCGCGGCCAGGCCGGTCGCGTAGTCGGCGGCAGCCGGAGTCGCGACGGCAGTTCCCGGCGGCAGCATCCGGTAGCTGAGGTGATGCGTGCAGGCGCCCTTGTCGGTGAGTATACGCAGGCCGACGCGGAAGCCAATCGGAGCGATGAGCTCGCGGAAGGGACCACCACCAAACGCGATCGGCTTAGGGAACAGCCCGCCCTCCTTCTCGGCGGCGGCGAGCGCCTCGTCCAGTTTGCCTTGCCAGAAGACCCGGCCGTCAACCTCAATAGTGAAGAGCGCGGCCCCGTCCGAGGAGATGAAATGATCGAGGACTCCAGGGCCGTCCACTTTTAGCAAGAGGAACCCGCCCTCGGGGGCGGGTTCCAGCTGGCGTTTGCCGGCCATATCCGCGATGACCGTGGGCTTGCCCACCAGTGGCCGAGCCAGCCAACGCCAATCGGAGAGCGCGGCAGGCGAACCGGGCGGAGGCGGCCGGTAGTCCGCAGCCGGAGCAACCGCAGGGAGGAGCAGAGCGCATAGGCATAGCAGCATGCCGCGAGTAGTCATGGATATCTCCAATAGGAACCGGGCGCGCCGGGGGGCCCTACCCCCTGCACCTTCTCCTTGTCAGGGAGAAGGAAAACCCTATCCCCGTCCCCCCTCCCCAAAGCGAGAGGGGCGGAAGCCTCACCGCCTGCACTTTCCCCCTCGCGGGAGAGGGGGTGTAAGCGAGGTAAGCGGGTAAGAGTGAAGGTCCGCTACTTTAGCAGGGCCTCCGGGACCACCACGGGCGTGGGCTGGAGCTTGCGCGCGGCGGCACTCTCGTCGGTGCCCTGGTAGCGCAAGACCCCCCCGCCGACCACGGCGCGGTTGATGATCTTCCCGTCCGGGCCGTGGCCCACGATGGCCACCAGCCCATCGCTGGCCAACCGCCCGGCTTCCGCGAGCTTGCCGGTACCGTTCAGCATGACCCAGGTCTCGTACCGGATCTTGTTCTGAGGGTCCATCTCACCGATGGCCTTGATCACGGTTAGGTTATCGTCGTCGCAGAGGACCTCAATCCGCTTGGGATCGGTGGAATCGGCCGGCGGGTTGAGCAGGCTGGAGGGATTGATCAGCGGCGCGTGCGGCAGCAGAACGGAGGTGAAGGTGATCTCCTGACCGGCGCGGACCATGCCCGACCAGGTCTGCCGCAGCTGGATAGGCGAGTTGCGGTAGGGGTTCTCCAGGAAGCGATCCAGGACGGTATGCTTGCGGTCCGGACGAGGGCTGAAGTAGACGAGCAGGTCCCAGGCCGGGTTGCGGATGGCCTGTACACCTCGGCCCAGGCCGAGACCGGTGTAGTAGATCTGGTCGTAGTAAGCGTTGAACCAGTTTGGGCCGCACTCGGGCCCCAGGCTGCGCGCGTAGTAACACGGGCCCAGGCGCACCTTCATAGTGGTGTCGAAGCGAGCACGGTCCTTCACGACCACGAAGCCGTTCTTATAGAAGAGCACGTCGCGGGTCCAGGTCACCGGCAGGTGCTGGTAAGGCGTGGTGACAATGCGCACATAAGTGAAGGCGGGGTCCTCGACAAAGATGGGAACCTCCGTGGTCAGCGGCCGCGGGTCGGCCGCCAGTCCGTCGAGGTCCTCAATCCACAGCATGTTCTGGAAGTCCGGGGTATTCTCGTAGTAGCCCTGCCCGGCGAAGAGAGCAGCGTCGTGAACCATCAGGGCAATGATATTGCCCGGCAGCTCTCCGGTGTGACCGCCCATGGGCAGTAGCTCGATCATGCCCCACATGGCCTGGGGATCGTTGCCGCTGCTGAGGATGACCTTATCCGGAATCCACTTGCTGCCGTCCATCTCGTACATCCAAGTGCCGGGATGCTCTTTCTGGCGTTCCAGGGAGACGGGGGCCATGGGATGGCGCCAGGTGAGCCGGCTGGAGGTGGAGGGCGGCTTGGGAGCCACCGAGTCGTCAGCAAACAGGTAAGCGATGGCGAAGTTGTTGATGGCGGTGTCGTAGGGACCGTGGTACTGATTGGCGCGGTAGTCCAGGTGGTTGTAGTAGTACTCGGCGATGCGGTGGCTGGTCCAGCGGTAGCGGCCGTCCTTCGTCAGCGCCGACATCAGCTCATAGGCCCACATGGACTGGCCTACCTCGGGCCAGCCGGAGCAGGAACCGTAGACGGCGCAGGCCCCACTGGGGCTCACCGTTTCCGCCCAGCGGGTTAGAGCCCTTTGATAGCCCTTGTTGGTCAGGAATGCCTCCCAGTCGCCGGTGAAGAAGTAGATGCCGATGGCTGCATCAAAGAAGACCCAGTGATAGCCGGTAGAGGCATCGTCGGTATCGCCGACCTCCCCGATGAGCTTGTCGTGATGGTCGGTGTACTCGATGATGCGCTTGTCCACAGGCTTGCCGTCCTGCTCGGCGACCATCCGGGCAATCTTCTGGAGCATGTAGCGGTGCCAGACCCGATTGTGGGTGCCCCATTCGTTGAATAGATCGGTGGAGGGCTCGGCCGCAACCTTGTACATGTTCTCCCGAAAACGCTTCTCGGCGTTAGGCGGGGCCCAGGGACTGGCCGGGTCCTTCAGCCAGGTCAGGTAGCGGTACATCATGAGGGCGGTGACCGTAAACCAGCCCAGGTTCCCGGACTCTATGGTGTAGTCCACGATGTCCCGGCCCAGGGCGATGTACTGGTCATCGTGGGTGATAGCGTACATGGCCAGGCAGCGCTGAGCTTGGCCCATTCCGTAGGGGGACTTACTCTTAATGGCGGCCTCGGCGGCGGACTTAAGGCCCGGCTCCATGTACTTGCGGAGATAGGGAACGTAGTCCTCCTTGCTCTTGACGAAACCATGCTTGTAGAAGCCAACCCGATGCTCACCCCAGGCGCTGAAGGCCGTGCGGTCGGGCCCCATGTGGTGGATCTCGCCGGGGAGGTTCCTGACTACGGGCGGCTCGGCCGCGGCGGGGACTACGGTGATCGGTAGGCTGGCCAGGACGCCGCCAGCGGCAACGGCCTGCACGGTGTACTGGCCGGGCCGGGACAGGACCCCAGGCTTGATCTCGCGTACCTCGGTACCAGTCATTCCGGCGGGGACCTCCAGCGGAGCGGCTTCCTGCCAGACGGTCTTGCCCTGAGCGTCTACCATGCGGAGACCCTCCAGTCTGGCGGTCCCGACACGGCTGTCGAGTTCCACCCGGACGGCGCAGGCGGCATTGGCTGGGACCTCGTCAAAGGCCACGGTCAGGGTCGCCAACAGATCGTCCCGATCGGCAAGCCGGAAGACCGGGTAGTCTTTGACGCTCTCCATGCTGAAGCCCCAACCGATCTGGATCAAGCCCCGCCCGGGGTCCACATCGGGAACGAGGAAGCTCATGAAGAGGCGCTCCCCGGCGCGGGCGGTAAAGTTTAGGTCCTTCCAGGGGATGGCGGCTTCCACGTCGTATCCGGCGGGCGTCTCGCCGACCTTCCACTTGGAATTCTCGGTGAGGATCCAGTAGAGGTCGCGCTTGTTGAGGACCGCATCGCCGCCGGCGACTAGGGCGCCGCGCGAACCGGGGCCCCGGGGCGCATAGCGCAAGCCCAGCACTGGGGTGGGACCGTACGGAGTATTGCTCTTCATCGGCTGGCGGAAGGAAGCCAGGCAGACCATGACGCTGTCGCAGAACCAAGGGGAAGGGCCCTGGTTGCCGTAAGAGTCGGGCTTCACCCCGACCAGGTGGTTGTCCACCATGGAGGCGGCGACGTATAGATTGGTCTCGTCCCAGGCGACGGCGATGCGTCCGCTGCAGTCGGCATCGCCCTGGTAGGGGTTGACGTAGTCGTCGGTCACCACGCGACAAAGAGGATTCTTGTCGGAGACTGAGATCAAGTGGGGCGTGCGCGCCATATCCCATTCGCCCAGCTTGCCGTCCACGACGACCGGAGCCTTGGCCTTGGCGATGAGATACTGGGTGGGAGTCTTGGTTACCTCGGCCATCAGACGACCGGGGATGACACAGAGCAAGCAGGCCGACAACAGCACTGTTCGGGACATGGTGGTCACTCCCTGAGCGCAAACGGTATCCGCGACGGCGGGCCCTGAACTTCCTCTTCTTCGCCGCGCCCCGTGGCATTCCCTTCCCAAAGAGACCCCAGGAGTTCATTGATGACAGACGATGCGAGCCGAGAGCCAAAGGCGTGTTAAGACCAAGACCGGAAGATGGACCCCCAAGGCGCTTCGGCACCTGAGGTCCGGGGCGGGGACGCCGACTGGGGAAGAGGATGCTACGGAGAAACGCGAGCGGAGGCCGCAGCTCAGAAGCTGCAACCCCCGCCCTATCCCACATCTGCTGGGTCTCCCGGACAGACGTTCAGAAGGGGATGGTATAGGTGAACTCGTACACCACCCCCCGATCGCCTCCGGGCCAGCCGCAGCCGTAGTCGAACCCGCCATCCGCCAGGGCCGACTTATGGGACATCGGGTCCACCAGATACACCTTGCCGAGACTACAGCAGTGGCCGTAGGTGTCACGCACCTTCACTGTGATCTTGTCTCCCTTCTGTGCCTTGAACTGCGCCGGTCCCTTGGCTCCCGAGTATCCGCTGCCCGAACTCCAGACCGGCGTAGTCCCGTCGTTGAGGTAGATGTCCAGATTGTCATCCACATTGAACGGCGCGGTGCCGCTGGCTGAGCCGGACAGGAGGTAGGTCTTGATGGCGTTGACTTTGACGTCGAACTCGCCTTTGGCCGGCTGGCTGCCGATCATCGCCGTGAGCGTGCCGCTCTCCGCCGTGGGGTCCTTCGGCGACTTGACCGTGCAGAATCCCTGCCGACTTCCGCTGGCAATGGCGGTAGCCAGGTCGGAAGGGTTGAGCTGCCAGGTGGCTGGAGCGGTGGCGCCCGGTCCGCCGAAGCCCCAGTACTGCCGGATGATGCAGTCCTTGACCATGTTGAAGCCGCACAACTCAACCTTGAGGCTGTCGTCGGCCTCAAGCTCGATAGGAGGCGGTTTCATGTTGTACTGCTGCAAGACGCCGCCTTTGTACGGCGTGATCAGACCCAAGTAACAGATCTGGCACCAGCGATGAACCTCGGTGTAGCAGTAGGCCATGCGCCAGAAGATATCCGCCGCCGTTTCGGGGACGACCTTGAGCGCCGTGTATATGCACACCAGCGAGAAGATAGCCCGGTCCTTGAGGCCCTCAAAGGTCAAGCCCAAGGTCAGCTGAATCTCCTTGTTGACGAGGTCCAGGATCTTGCCAATGGCCGCGGTAAACAGGCCTCGGAACAAGGCCCACTTGAGCCAGAACCAGAGACCGGCCAAGGCCTTGGCACGGTAGTACTCAGCGGTACCGATCGGCGGGTTGCGGAAGGCCCTTAGAGCCTCGACGCATCCCGGATCGCAGCCTGTGCAGCTGGCGAGGGGGCGCACGGCCGCGACCACCGGAGCACCGGCCGAGGCCAGGGCAGCCCCGATGTGGTCAAATGCCGTACTACCAGCCCCGGCCGGTAGCGCCCAGACAATGAGGGACGCTTTGCCTGACCCCGCACTCGATTGCACATCGAGGGTCCAGTTCCCCGCGTCAGGGCCGAACACGATCACCCCATCGGAGGGCTTCAGGGGCACGGCGGAGGTTGCCACCGTGTCCTGGTAGCTGTCCAGTAAGGTGCGGTGCGCGTCAATTCCTGCTCGTACCCCTGCGGGAACGGCCCCAGGGGGATTGGCTGGATCGGGATTCTTGAGATCTCCCAGGAGCGTCATAATCTGATCCGCGGTGGGCGTCGCCGGCAGCCCGGCCGTGAGAGTCGTGAAATAGGCCTGGAGCGCAGCGTCGGTAGCCGGTGCCGCCAGATCCCGCTGGGTAAGACCCGTCGTGGTGACGGCGCCGTTGGCCAGCACAATCGTCTGACCACCGGTGGGCGAGGTTAGGGTAACCCGCGCTTGGTTGAGATCGGGGTTGGCGCTCTCGGCCAAGGCCGCAATGAATAGCTCGGCGGCACCCGCCGGGACCCGAATCGTGCCCGTCTGGTGGAAGGCCTGAGCGCCTCCGCAGTTGGCGGCCGCGCAGGCCTCCTGGCCAGTCCCGATAGCGGTAGTGACTTTGTTCTGAGCCGAGGGGGCCGGTCTTCCGCCTCCCCCACCTCCACAGCCTGCTGCCAATAGCGAAATCCACGAGACCAGGACAGCTAGCGCGACCCGCCGACGCAAGCGCTTTGACTTCCTGCTAAAACGCATCGCCATGACCTCCTCTGGTTCCCGGCCCTGGGCGAAGCCGGTACGAGTGGTCATGCAAGCGCTCCGCTCCCCCCCGTGCGCGGCATGACAGTTTCTGATTCGCCGTCCGTGGTTCTTGTCCTGCCGTCACTCACCAAATCGGTGCGGATTCTCAGGGGCCAAGCACCCGCGAGCAGCAGGGAGCTTCGGTCTGGCGTGCTGACTGTGTGAGGGCTAGTCCGCGAGGGCCGCCGTCAGGCGGCGGAGCAGGCGCTGGCAGCGGCGAAGCAGGTCCTCCTCGCCGGCCTGCCGGGCGGAGGCCAGGCACTGCTCTCCCACGCGGGTGAGGGTAGTCGTCAGCCGATGCACAACCGCAGGCTGGGCAGCCCAGGCGGGCAAGGCGCGAAAGATCTCTGCGCCTTGCTCAGCGAGAGACACCGCCTCGGCCAGGTGGCCGGTGTCCACCAAAACCAGGGCGGTGGCGGCATGGGCATAGGCTACCCCCAGCTCCGCGCCCTGACGCGACACGCGGAAGACTTGCTGGGCCTCCTGTCCCCGGCCCTGCTCCAGCAGGCGCAGGGCCACCACTCCGCCGGCCAGCGCCGAGAGGCTACCCCCGACCAACGCCTGCACGAAGTGCTCGTACGCCTCTCCCTCTCGGCCACTGAGGAGCAGGACCTCGCCGAGTTGCTCCTCGGCCACCGGCTCCGGAGGGGAGGTATGGGCGACCGCCCGCTGGGCCGCCTGCAACGCGGCGGGCAGGTTGCCGGCGTGCAATTGGAGTTCCGATTGCAGGATGAGCGACTCAGTCGTCGGGCCGGTCTTCTCCGCCAGCCGCTCTATGGCCCAGCGCGCCGCGACCAGGGCCTCCCGATTGAGGGAGGAGAGCGCTATTAGCCGCAGGCCGCGGAGCACCAGCGTCGGCGGCAGCGTCTCGAGGAGGAGATCTGCCCGCTCCGGCTTCTGCGACTCGGCCAACTGCTCGGCGAATTCCAGAACGTTCCCGAAAAGACGCGGCTGTCCGCGAACTAGGCGCTGGATCACCTCGGTTTCAGGATGGGCGCCGGTGCCCACGCGAGCCAGGGCAGTGACCATCCGCAAGCCCGGGGAGGCGGCGCCCGCTTCGACCGCCTGCGCCGCCGTCTCCAACACCCGGGTGTACTGCCCTAGCTTCAGCAGCGACCAGCAGAGGGCAAACCAGAGCTGCGGCTCCGAAGACATCCGGCGCGGGGGTGCAGCGAGCAAGCGGGTCAGAGTGGTGACCGCTGCCTCATGCTCCCCGGCGACGGTCATGGCCACCCCAGCGTCGAGCGCCACGGCGGGGTCTCCAGGCAGGGCGCGCATCGCCCGGCGCAGCAGGGGCAGCCCCTCTTCCGGCTCGCCCGCCTCCATCCGCTGCACACCGCGCAGGTAGTCCAGGTAGCCTACCGCGCGGTCATGGCGAGGATTGAAGAACAACGCCTGGCTGAGGAAGAAGCGAGCCAGAGCGCGCCCGGGCCGACCGGCCGGGAGCACCAGTTGGCCGAGCGCATAGAAGAAGCCGGCTACGGGCGGGAGGAGGATGGGGATGGCAGGTCCTCCTCACCGGGGAAGATGGTGCCGCCGTGAGCATCGTAGGCCACCCAGGCGGGGAAGTCTGTCACCACCAGGCGATGGATAGCCTCGGGACCGAGTTCGGGGTAGGCAACAACCTCTGCGGCAGTTATGCGACTGCCGAGCAGGGCGCCCGCGCCGCCCAGGGTGACGAGGTACACTGTGCCGTACTCGCGACAGGCCTCTCGAACCGCCGGGCTGCGCTCGCCTTTGCCCAGGGTAGCGCGTACCCCGGCGCGGTACAGAACCGGGGCATAGGGGTCCATGCGGCTGCTGGTTGTCGGCCCGGCCGCTCCCAGCAGGCGAGGAGGACGACCCGGCGTAGGCCCGCAGTAGTAGATGGTCGCCTCGGTCAGGTTCACGGGCAAGGGCTCCCCGGCCTGCAGAGCAGCGACGAGACGGGCATGGGCAGCATCTCGAGCGGTAAGCATCTCTCCGTACAGACGCAGCGCCTCCCCGGCCCGCAGGCGCAGGGCACGGTCGGCATCGAAAGGGAGATCCACACGCAGGGCGGTTGCCTCGGGCATGGGCTAAATCACCACCGTGCCGTGGCGAGCGGCGTGGCACTGGACATTGAGCGCCACCGGGAGAGTGGCCAGATGGCACGGAGCGCTAAGCACATGGACGGCCAGGGCGGTCGTGTCGCCGCCCATCCCGAGCGGGCCGACGCCGGTGGCGTTGACCGCGGTCAGAATCTCGGCCTCCAGCGCGGCCAGGTCGCAGTCGGGGGAAGGGGTGCCCAGCTCTCGGAAGAGCGCGCGCTTGGCCAGCAGAGGGGCGGTTTCGAAGTTGCCGCCGATTCCCAGGCCCAGAATAAGAGGTGGGCAGGGCCGGCCCCCCGCCTCGCGGACGCGTTCTACAACCTTCCTCACGATCCCTTCACGGCCCTGGGAGGGCGAGAGCATCCACAACGCGCTCTGGTTCTCGCTGCCGCCGCCTTTCGCGGCTATGTGGAGCGTGAGGCGATCCCCGCGAACCCGCTCGAGGTGCACAACGGCAGGCGTATTGTCCCCCGTATTGCTGTGGCGCTGCAGGGGATGAGCCAGAACAGAGGCACGCAGGTACCCGTCGCGGTGGGCAGTAGACACCGCCTGATCGAGGGCCGCCTGCAGATCGCCTTCTAGACAGAGATCCTCCCCCAACTCGGCGAAAACCACGACCAAACCCGTGTCCTGACAGAGAGGCAGGTTCTCCCGTCCGGCAGCCTCTGCGTTCTCCAGGAGCAGGCCCAGCAAGTGTCGGGCACGAGGCGAGCCTTCCGTCTCGCGGGCGCGAGCTAGGACCCGACTGACCTGCTCTGGGAGGCGCAGCGCCAGTTCCAGCAGCAAGGCGCGCACCGGCGCAATGAGTTCTTCAGTGGAAAGCGAGCGCATGGGGAGAGGGCAGGGACAAATTCTGGCGCAGCGCATCGGCCAACAGGCACGTACCCCCGAGGTCCGCGGTGAAAAGCCTTGCCCTATCAGTCGAACTGGCAGTCCAGCACCACGTCTTTGATGCCGGGAAGTGTGCGCACGATCTCTGCGACCGTCTGCATGAGTCGTTTGGTGTCCACCCCGCGACCTGTCCCGCGCGGCGAGCGAACGCGCCCGGTGAAGTAGGCGACCTGGTTGATAACCGCTACGGTCGTCAGCGAGAAGTCCAGGTCCATTTGATGCTTAGCCAGTTCGTGCTCCACGCGCCGACGGGTCTTGCTGTCCTCCAGAGGCATGATCCCTCACCTTCCTCCAAGGCGCTGATAGGGCTATCTGGTGGGAGAATTATACCCCGGAAGGCCCGATTAGTCACTAGCACAGAATGAACTGAGGGGAACCTTCGGCGGTTGATGCTGGTAGCGGTGTCTTGCTTCCCTTCACCCCCCAAGCCTTTCACCCTCGCGGCAGAGGGGAGCCACAAGGGCCGGCCGCCGAGAACATATGGCCAACGCCCGGGTCTAGACTCTTCCCCTCATCCCTCCTGCAAGCGGGGAAAGAATCGCTTCCGGCGGGACACGCCCAATCCAGTTGTTCCCATTGGTTCAGGAAAGCTGGGCGAATAGGTCAAGACACTACCACCACCACCTTCCACCAGGAGAGGGGTAGACTGAACCGCTGTCGAGGGGGCCGGACAGGGCGACGCGCAGGTCAGATTCCCAGGGCCAGGCGCAGCGCCATGTTCTCGGGGAGTCCAACAGCGTACATCCGCCGCTGAGCAGCGGCGATGTCGTAGTCCAGGCGCAGAATCGCGATCATCTCGACCTCCGTGTCCCAGATGGCGAAACTGGCCTGGTGGTTACCGTCGCGCGGCTGGCCCACCGCGCCGGGATTGATCAAGTATTGGAATTCGGCCCGCAGGGTGCACACACCGCCTTGGGGGCACGCCGACTCCTCCGGCACCAGCAGCCCGGGACCGTACTCATACCACTCGGCGAAATGGGTATGCCCGAAAAAGGCCAGCGGCCCTTCCATCATCCGGAAGCTGAGGAGTGCTTCCTCGGGGGTGGTGGTGTAGAAGTCAGGGTCGGGCAGCGAGCCGTGACAGAGCATGGCGCCGGCAACCTCGGCGCGCGGGGAGAGACTCTCCAGAAAGGCTAGGTTCTCTGGGGTGAGCACCTCCCGCGTCCACAGGATGCAAGCCCGAGCGGCAGGAGTGAACCAGATCTCCCGCCCCGGTTGGATGGCAGCGACATCGTGATTCCCACAGATAGCGGCTCCCGGTAACGTACGCACCAACTCGCAGCACTCGTTGGGACTGGCCCCGTAGCCTACTATGTCCCCCAGAAAGAGGTACTCGTCAACCGCCTGGTCGCGCGCGACCTGGAGAGTCTCCTGCAGAGCCGCCAGATTGCTATGAATATCTGAGATGATTGCGTAGCGCAAGATATGGTGCCTCGTAACGGGGCAGTACCCCCGGTGCAGAAACTAATAGCCCAGGCTCGATTACGACTGCAGGAGAAGCGTTTCTTCCGCGCAGCGACGGCAGGCCAGACGCATCAGCACGTACGCAGCGTAGGCCCGGTCGTCCCAAGGTGCTTTCCTCTCCCTGACCGGCTTGTCCTTCTCGGCAGGCGACGGCCCGTTCTCGGCCAGCAGGAAGGTCTCGGCCCAGCGACCAAGTTCCCCTGAAGCCTCGGCGGTCTCAGCGGAGAGGTCGCGACCGCCGAGGTGGCCGAGCACATCCCGATACAGCGCCATTTGTTCGGGCGACGCCTGGGCACCCAGGCGCGTGAGCGTGGCACGGTAGCCAGCAACCTTGATCGCGCATAGGTCGGCCAGGGCGCCGTCCGCGTCGGCACGGGCTCGCTGCAATTCCTCATGCGCCAGGGACAACTGCGCCTGGAAGACGGCCAAACGACTGAAGACCAGGCGACCGAGAGGCCGGTCAGGGCCGGAGGACAGCAGGCCCAGCATGACCGGGGCCACTTGCTCACCTAGCCGCCGCGCTGCAACCGCAGCGCGACCCATCCGTTCCAGTGCCGCGACGTGCCTCGCCTCGGCCAGTTCTCCAGCCTCCAGTAGGCCCTGAGCGGCGTTGTCCAAACCCGCGGCGTGAGCCACCTCGTCGTGGTGCCGCAGCAGCCGATCGCTTTCCTCGCGCAGTGCCTGGGGCAGGTCATACTCAATCCAGCGCATCTCCATGATCTGGTCGGAGAGCCGCGAGATGCCGCCGAGCAAAGCAGCACTCTCCGCGAGCAGCGCCCAGTAGCCCGGTGAGGACTCGTCAGCGGCCACCACCTGCACCGCCTGCAGCGCGCGCTCAAAGTCGCGGTTCGTGCGCAGCCGGCAGGTTTCCGTGGTGATTTGGTCGCGCAGTCTCCGGCGTCGTTCGCCCTGTTCAGAGAGTCTCTCCCACTGCCGCTCCAGGCGTTCGCATAGAGCGGGATCGGGCGACCACTCCCCACCGACCGAGGAAGACGGCACAAGCGCTTGCACCTGCTGGAGCAGGGCGTGTATCTCGGCAGAGTCGGGCACTACGCCCAGGGCTTGCCGACAGAGGGTCGCCGCTTCACTCCCGCGGCCCTGGCGAAGGTAGAGTCGTGCAGCCAGCAGGTGTCCGGCGGGTAGAACCGCTCCCTGGCGGCGGGTTGCTTCCAGATGCTCCAGCGCACGACGGTAGCGGGCACGGCGGGCAAGGCTCGCCGCCAGTTGGACGCGCTCGCCGACGGAGAGGCGATCGGCCATACGCAGGTTGACCCACTCCTGGCGGCGCGAGGCTTCCGGATGAGTAGAGAACAAGGTCCGCCAGTAGTTCCAGCGCGACTGACCCTGCGCGATTTCCTCCAGGAAGTCTGCCAGGCCGGCGGGATCATACCCGGCACGCAGACACAGGTCGGCGCCCACTTGGTCTGCTTGAGCTTCCACGCGGCGTGATTGACGCAAAGCGTCGAGCAGCTGTGCGACCCGCAAGGTCGGCACGGCGCACGAGTCCTGGCCGCGGGCAAGAAAGCCGGCGAAAACCAGTAGCAGCGTTTGCCGTAGCAGTAGGCGCCGGAAATCCCGATCCACGACGTGAGCCATCTCATGGGCCAGGACGCCCGCCAAGTCGTCATCCGAATCCAAATGACCCAGCAGGCCGGCCTCGCAGTAGATATACCCCCCTGGGAGGGTGAAGGCGTTGACCTGTCCAGAGTTGAGCACGGCGAAGCGGCAACGAGTTGAGCACTCCGGCGCAGCCGCACTAAGAACTGCGCCTGTCTGTACAACCCAGTGCGTGAGAGCCTTTGACCGACAGAGACCGTATTGCTCCTCCACGCACCGAGCCGCGTTGCGCCCCAGTTCCGACTCCCAATCGGCGCACAGAACCGAGGGGAGGCCGAGAAATATACAGCCTCCCATCAGAGAAAGGGCCGATCTGAGCCGAGCATGAGATCGGCCAGGTGGGGAAGATCGTGCGCGTCGCCGCATGGCCTCTGTGCGGACAGTCCGGGGGGGATTGGTGCCTGTGCCTGAATCAGGCCGCAATTGCTGCCTGCTTCCAGATAAACCAGCTTGGCCACTATCAAGCGGGCCGGCATCTGGTCGTCTGCGCCGATTGACGTCGGGCCGCCGGCGGTTGTATTATTCGGACATGCTGCCTCGGTTGCGCCGGCGCAGGTTGTGGCGTCGTTTTGTCCTGGCGGTATCCTGCCTGGCGCTCTTTAGTCTGGTCGTTTGGCTGGCGCTGGTCCTGGCCGGCCATTCACCGCAGCGCACGGTGCGAGTGCTGCCCGGAGGCTCACGCCCCGCCCCACGCTATGCTGTACACAGCGAAAACCAGACCATCCGGGTGCGGCAGCAACTGCGCCCGGGACACGAGCAGGAGTTCGAGATCAAGAACACCGACCAGGGCATACTGGTGCGCCCCACGACGCAGAAACCGTAGCGCGCCTCAGTGGCTCGCAGGTCGTTGTTAGTCGCCGCCACCGCCACCTCGGCGACCACCACGTCCCTCCATCACGCCCTCGGTTACATACGGCACCAACGCGATCTCACGGGAGCGCTTGATAGCAGCCGCGATCAGGTTCTGATGGCGCCGGCAGGTACCAGTCTGTCGGGCCTTGCGGATGCGGCTGCGATCGTCCATGTACTGGCGCATCAGGCTGACGTTCTTGTAGTCAATCACGATAGCGGGGCGCGCAACGCAGAAGCTGCAGTGCTTGCGTCGCCCGCGCCGCATCCCGCCGCGGCGATCCTCGCGGTCGGCTCGATTCCTGTCGCGGTCCCGATCTCGGTCTCTGGCTCCGCCCATGTACGATCACCTTTCCGTCGTTTGCGTGGACTAAGGCAGGAGACCCCCGCACCGGCAGGGGCCTCCGCAAACGTCGGAAGTATAGCAAGCGTCGGGTACCACGTCAACTCGCAAAAGGAAGCGGATCAGACTTCGCGAAGGAGGTTGCTCCGAGAGAGACCCTGATGAGCGCCAACAATCCGTCTGCAGTCGGCATGAACAGAGGGGCCGGATTCCTGGCGCGGACGCCGCTCCTGACGGCTTCTTCTCGAGATAGCAGGGGCGCCCCAAGAGCGAGCGGTCCAGAGTCGCCGCGCGCCGGCCGGCGTGCTATAATGCGCGGTGGGAGGCGACCGCCATGAACCAATCCAAACCACCTAGCCTGGGGCGCGCCATTCGCATCGGCCTCATCCTCGGCCTGCTCATGATCCTCGCTACCGGCCTGGCCATCTTCCGGGAAACGCGCAAGGCTGCTGCCAACGAGGCCCAGGCGCGGCAGATGGAGCTGCAGCTCGAGCAACGCCTGGCCGGACACCGCAAGTAAGTCGGGACGGAGCCTACCTCGGCGGGCACGCCGCACTAGAGGCCCACCAGCGGCACAGGCGGCGCAGTCTCCAACTGCGGCGCGGGGACTGCCCGTCGGTCCACCGTGGCGTAGCGGATCGTGTGACTGTAGACGTTGAAGGCGAGGGCGAGGTCCCGCCCCTCGCGACGATAGGTGGTGCGCCGCTCGTCTCCGTAGATCAAGTCCGTCACCTCGGCCTTGGCGAAGATCCCCCAGCGGAAGGCCTCGAAGCTGCCCCATTCCTCCTCCGTTCCTACCTCGAAGACAAAGCCATTACCCAGCCGCGGCAGACGCCGTTGGTCCCAGCCCGTGCCGTAGAAGGCCGAGCGGTTGAAGAAGGAAATCATCCCGTACAGGTCCTGGGTCTCCAGCATGATGTCGGCCAGGAAGCACTCCTCCTGCCCCAGCACCAGGGGGTGGAAAGCCATGTACACCGGGCCATCCTTGACGTAGACCGGGGCGAAACCCTCCACGGAAGCGGAAAAGGGGAAGTACTGCTGCTCCCCGATCCAGACCTCATCCACGTTGCTGTGGTGCAGCGGGAAGAGTATGGACAGTTTCATGGTGCGGATGAGCGAGTCGTGGCTAAACTTGCCCTTGCCCAGGAAGGCGCCCATATTGACCGGACGGTAGCAGACCAGCGCGGTGCCCTCCTGTTGCAGCACGATTGGAGAGCCCTGGTCATACATAAACTCGCGGTTGCGCTCGGCAGGGTCTTGCGGGTCCCGGTTCATCATCCCGTTGAACCTCTCGCTGATCACGTAGCGCGTCCAGACGTGGCGCACGGAGGCGAGGTAATCCAGAACGGGGCCCTGCGGGTCGAAAGGCCGCCGGCGGTAGGAGAGCGAGAAGGGCGTGGTCTGCCCAGCCCAACACCGGTTGAGGAAGGTGCCCAGCCCCCAGTGCTCGGTGAAATACTGGTCGAAGGTAGTAGAGCCGCCAGGCATGTCGTTGGCAGCCATAAACTCGTTGGTGCCGCGCACTTGTAGGGGGTAGGGCTTCTCATGGAACAGGGCCATCGTCTCCGGGGCCGGGTGATAGTCGGGCGTCACGCTGCGCAGGCAGCTGGCTCGCCCGAAGTGCCAGTCGTTGTGATTGAGGCAGTTGGGGACCGGAGCTAGGCCTAGCATGTTCAAGGGATGGGTCGGCTGAACCTCGCCCAGAACCGCGTAGATGGCGTAGGTCATGTCAGTGCCCTGCTGGAGCAGGTCGTCCTCATAGGCCCGGGAGTACGGCCCCATCTGATGACGGGTACTCGGATGGAAGGCCAGAGCGATTTCCTGCCAGATGCGTTGTTCGGCGCGCAGGGCCATCCGGGCGATCTCCTCGTCTTGGGAGAACTCGGCCAGATCGGCGAAGGCGGTCAGGGTCGCCGCCGAGTAGGTGGGGCTGTTGTTCTCGAAGATGGAGCCCCGGCGGTCGAGTACGAAGTCCATGTCGGCCAGGCGCTGCTTGGCGAAGGCCACGTAGGCGGGCATCTCAAAGCGCTCCCCGGCCAGGGCGATAGCAGTGGCGCATTCGGCCGGGGCGTTGTCGTTCGCGCCGTGGAAGTGGTAGTCGGCGGTCATGTCGTCCACCAAGTACCGCTGGACGTAGGCCTCCAGATGAGCGACCGTCTCCGGCGCGAGCAGGCTCTCGTAGCGGTGCAGCAGTGAGAAGGTCCAGGCCATGCAGAAGTGACAGGCATGGTTGAAGTAGACGGACCGGATGATCCCGTCGCCCAGCTTCTGGTCGTCGGCGGACCCGGCCAGCAGCGCCCCGGCGATCCACAGGCGCAATCGGTTGTCGCCCGGATGAGGGAAGTGGTCGGTCACCCGGCCGTCTTCCCAGGGGAAGAAGGGCTTGACCAACGGGAGGAGAGAGTCGTAGACAGCCCGACGGCGCCGCGCCTGGCCGGCGGGGTCGTAGACAGGAGGTTGAGACATGAGGGCATCGGTCCTTTCGAGTTGGCTCTGGAAACCAGGGGGGCCGGACAGTGCCTCTCCCGTCGAGAAAAATCGCCCCGCCGGCAGTCACCTATCCGGCCCGCCTTGGTTGTGCTGCTAAGAGAGCGTGCAGATCTCGTTCACGAGATCCATGTAATACCGAAAGTTCTCAAACGGCACATCGGGCGGGACTGCGTGATCCACCATGGGCGAGTAACCACCTTGCTTGACCATCTCGGGGACCTTGGACAGGACCTCGCGCTCGACGTCCGCCTTGGTGCATCCGTCGCGGAGCGCGCGCTTGTCAATCCCGCCGATCATCAGCAGCTCCCGACCATGCTCTCGCCGCAGCTCCAGCGGATCGCTACCCGCCGCCACCTCCAGCGGGTATAGCAGGTTCACGTGCCCCTCCAGCCACAGGGGCACCAGGTCGTCGTTGTTTCCGTCGGAGTCTACCATGATGATATCCACGCCCGCTTCATTGGCGGTGCGCGTGACCCGTTGCATCGGTTCCAGCATGAACTCACGGAACAGCGCCGGACTGATCAGCGGACCCGTCTTCATCGCCATGTCCTCCCAGACCATCCCCGCGTCAATCTCGGGAATCTCCTCCAGGGCCCGCTCGACTACCCGGTAGATGAAGTCAGCCACATACTCGGTCATCTCGTGCACCAGGTCGGTGCAGTCGTAGTACCACAGAGCCAGGTGCTCCATCCCCACCCAGTTGCGGATCCAGCCGTAGTAGGAGCCCAGGCTAATCATGAGCGGGTAGTCGCGATCGCGGACGGAGCGCTTGTAGCTCTCCCAGTACTCCGGGTAGCGGACTGGAGCGGTCGGGTCGAGATGGGTCTTGAGTCGTTCCCAGGTCTCCCGGTCGCGCACCGGGTAGCGCAGCCACTGGGACATGCCGATGCCTCGGTCGGTCCAGGCCTTGACCTGGCCCCCGAGCTCATCCTCAACGATATGCCACTCGGGGGCGTGCTCGATCACCTTGGACTCCAGCGGCGGCCAGGCACCCATGTTGAGCGGGATGGTCTCGAAGCGGTCGTAACCCCAGTAGGTGTTGAAGTGCTGGTCGCGGGGCATCCCCTCGCGTAGCCAACGCTCGGTAGTCTCTCGGAAGGTCCACTGGGGATGCAGCCACAGGCGGTCGGGAGACCCGTAGTGGAAGGTGGCGTGGAAGCGTTCACGGGAGGTCATCTTCGCGGACATGACGGTTCACCTCGCCAGGACAGAGCCGGAACGACAGGCTGCGAATGCGGCGGCTATTCCCCCCCGGATCGTGCTTTCCCTGCCCGCGCAGGAAAATCGGAGATAGTTTAGGAATAAGACGGCATGAGCCGAGTCTACCACCGCCAGGGGAAGCCGCGGCGCTCTCTGCGCAGGCTGGTGGTGAGCGTACTGGGCGCAGCAGTGGTTCTGCCCTTGCTGACGGCGGGCGCCGTTGCCGTGATCCACCTGACGCAACTGGATGCACCGCATCCTTTGCTGCGCCTAGTGATCGTGGAGGGCAACTCCATGCTCCCGACTTTCCAGCCCGGGGAGCAGCTCCTCTTTGCGCGTCGGCCCTGGCAGGAGCAGAGCGTTGTGATTGCCGACATCGGGGAGCCCTCTCCCGTGGTCAAGCGCGTGGTGGGGCGACGCGGGGACCGCATCATAATCACCGGAGACAACCAACAGACTACGGCCACCTACGCGGTGCCTCCCGACAGGATCATAGCCACCTTCTGTTGCCGCACGGGACTGCGCTTTGCCCCGCCCGAGATGAAGGGCACGCCCCGTCCCTCGGACAAAAGCCCTGCTCCGTAGGGATCACCTACGCCCTCTCCGCCGACCCCAAGAGCGCGCACGTCTCCTCCACCAGAGCGGTCACCGCCGCCAGACCAGGGCGGAGAAGGTCCTCGTCCAGCCCGGTGTTGAGCAACTCATGCGGGTCCAGCGCCCGCCAGTCGCGGGCGAGCACCGCCTCGAGCCGCTCAAGAAAGACGACGCGCTGCACGGTGCCGTAGTTGACCTGTCGGATACCTCGTGCCACCGCCGCGCGCAACTGCTCCTCGTCCGCGCCGCTGCCGCCGTGCAGGACCAGCGGGACGGGCACCGTCTCCTGCAGGCGGGCAATCAGGTCGAGCTCCAGTTCGTACTTGCCGGTCGCCAGGTGACGATTGCCGGCGGTTATGCCCAGCGCGTGGACTCCGGTGCGCCGTACGAACTCAGCGGCTGCCTCCGGGTCCGTGTTGTCCTCTTCCTCTCCCCGCAGGGAACCCAGCTCCGACTGTACCTCCACGCCTAACGCTGCGGCTCGCTCCACTAACAAGCGGGTCCTGGCCAGATGCGTCTCTGGGTCGTCCTGGGGGTTGCTGTACATCACCACGTTGAACCCCAGTGTGAGCGAGGCCAGAGCCCACTCCCAATAGGGCGTCTCATTGAACAGGAAGGCCACCGGCACGCGCGCCTGCTCGGCGGCCAGACGTCCAGCCTGCGCGAACGGGGGGAAGTGGCGCAGGTCCATCTCCAGGAAGGGGGGCAGATAGATGCCGCTGAGGCCGATGAGAATCGGGGAGCGGGTGTGCTCCGCGCCGCGCAGGATGGCCAGGAGACTGGCCTCGTCCCAAGGCTCGAAGTAGGCCACCGCATAGCCATCGGCCGCGGCTCCGGCCAGCAGTTGGCTGAAAGGCAGTAAGGGCATGAGACAAATCACTTTCCTTCTGCACGCACCATACGCTCCGAACGGAATCGCTGGAGCAAGCGCAATTGCGGTTCCAGTGCTTCCGGTGGACCAAAGGTCTCCAGCGTGACGACCTCGCAGCGTGGCAGCTGGGGCAGGAGCGCAGCCAGCCGGTCGGCTTCCTCTGCGCCGATCGGGAGGTGGGCGTCAACCCACAGGGCGCCCTGCTGCACCGGCCGGGAGAGATGCACCTGGCGCACCGCGTCCAGAGGCAGTCTTTCCACGTACTCCGGCCAGGGGCGTCCCAGATTGCCGGCACTGACTTGGGCGTGGGCCAAATCGAGGAGCAGAGCGCAGCCGGTCGCCGCCAGCGCCTCGCCGACAAACTCCGGCTCGCAGACATACTCATAGGCGCCACTGATCTCGCGCGGCATGTAGTCCAGGTTCTCCAGCAGGAGCGGGACATCCGGCAGGCGCGCCCGTAGCCAGGCGACATTCTCCACCAGCCGAGAGAGGACCTCGGCGCGAGAGAGAACAAGGCCGTCTCCCACCGCCGGCTTCCCTTGTCCCAGGGCCACCACTCGCGTCGTGCTGAAGCCCAGGTGCAGAGACACCCAGCGGGGACACAGCGCCTCGATTGCCTCCACTACCCGGTCCGCGACCACCATCTCGGGGAAACGGTCGTCGGCGAGGTTGAGAATCGTCTCCCGGCCCTCCGTCTGGTGCCACTGCAGGTGCACCAGGCAGGGCGCGCCCTCCGTCGGCTCCAGCGCCACCGGCAGGCGCTTGTATTCGCGGCAGTCGTATAGCCCCGCCAGAGGCGAGTCCATAAAGGCCCAGGACTGCTGGGCAAGCGCTACGGCCAGGGAGCGATGCTCGTTCATCCCTTGTCCCGCCGGCGCGAAGCCGAGGTTGCACCGGCCGCGTTCCGGCTAAAGCGGGCGCACCTCATACGCATAGACGCGGGCATTCTCCAGGTGCAGGGCCAGAGACGCCGCCGGGGAGCGGGCGATCACCGACCCGCTCTTCCAGCGCACAGTTTCAGCTACGCTGTCCCCGGTGAGCGGGAGGCACTCCTCCTTGGTCCGCTTCTCCAGGCCCGCACCGGTCAGTTCCGCAGTGACGAAGCCATCTGGTGCCTTGATCTCGTAGTTCAGCACCACCTCACTGGGCCGCGTGACCTCGCCCAGCCCAATGGTGAAGTCGCCTTCTGGGTCCGACTCGAAGCCGAACAGACGCCATTTGGGCCAACGGGCGAGGCTGATCCCCGACCGAACATGGCGGGCCATGTACTCAGCCCACCGTGATTGGGGCGTCCAGTCGGGCGTCCAACCGTAACCGTGGGACGTAGGCTGACCGGAGAAGTACAGGCGGTGCTCGTCACCGACCTCCACAACGTTGGACGCCGTATTGATCCAGCCGCTCATCCAGGGCTGCGCGGTGTGGTCAAGGAAGAGGGGCCGGCCCGGCATGTGCAGCCAGCGCCCGCCGGGATCCGGCTGGTAGACCAAGGTCACGTCGGAAGTGCCATACAGACCGGCCTGCCGCTCTCCGGTGTAGGGCAGCTCATGCCAGTAGTTCCATAGGAAGCCCACCGTGCTTTGACCCGCGGGCAGCATTCCCATCCCGTAGTAGTCGCAGGAGTGAAACCCGCGCTGGCAGGCGCAGACGTCGTCGAGCTCATCGGGATACAGAGCGGTCACCGAGTCGGAGTAGACTCCATCGCGCATCTCCGCCGTGTGAATCGAGCGCCGGGCGATCCGCATCCAACGGGGGGTGTACTTCATGGCCGTGAGACCACAACTGCGGCCAGGGTGCCAGACGCTGGTGATCACGTCGCCCGCCCGCCACCGGGGCTTGCCGGCGTCGAGAGTCCAGTGCAGCCCGTCGGGGGAGTGGGCGGTGTAGTAGCCGGGCTCGCCGACGCCTGGGTTGACCAGAAATAAGCTGGGGTAGCCGCAGCCGGTGGCCCGGTAGCGGTGGGAAGCAGGCGCAGTGGGGTCCACAAAGACCGTGGCACTGTGCAGGCCCAGATCGGTGAGGTTGTTGGGCTGCGGCCCGTGCTCGACGATGCCGAGCGACGGTTTAGTCCAGTTGTACCCATCCTGCGACTCCGCATAGGCAATGGAGGCCATGTCGGTCCGCATGTCCCAGTCCGCGGGAATGGCGTGGTACCACATGCGGAGCACCCCGCCGTCCCGGAGCACGCTTCCGTAAATGGAGACGCCCTTTTTATCGGTAAAGCAGTCCGGGCGGAGTACCGGCTCGCGGTGGATCTCCGGCAGGCGCTGGAAGAAGTTCAGGTGGCCGCTGAAGCCGCCCAGGTTGGTACGACACTCGAAAAGCAGTTCCATACGGGCTTCCTCCCGTCAGGCGGCCCCCGCCAGCTCTGGCAATGACTGCCTTGGGGTTTCCGCGCGGGGCAGCGGACTTCCTTCCGAGGAGTGGGAGAGGTGAGAAGGGTATGCTCACCCCCGCGCCGAATCTGTGACTCACCGCTCTTTGTGTCAGGAGCTTCTCAACCATGACTCCTCGGGAATCCCTTCGCCTGGCCCTGCAACGCCGCACGCCTCCTTGTCTCCCACCGCATCTGGAGCTGGAATACCAACTCACGGAGATCACACCTGGTATCGAGCAGACCGCCCTGCGCGTGCCCATGCTGGAGGGCATCACCGGCGTGCAACGCCAGGACCGGCTCAAGCGCAACGCGGAGATGTGGGTCAAGGTCGCCCGGCGCTTTGATTGGTCTTGCCTCACTGGCCTGCACTGGCTGAACCTGGACGACCAGTGCGCCAGTTTCGAGTACGTCCGCGAGATTGCCGGCGACACTTACATGCTCAGCGCCTTCGCTGACGGCACCTTCGGCATCCCCAGCGGCGAGACTATGATGGAGCACGTCATCTGGCTGACTGAACATGAGCAGGAGGCCCTGGAGACGGCCCAGCGCAATATCGATGCGGAGGCGGAGCGCATTCGCACACTGGTCTCCGCCGGGGCCCAGGTCGTCTTCATGTGCGCTGACTACTGCTTCAATGACGGCCCCTTCCTCTCGCCGCGGATGTTCGCCAATTTCGTTGCCCCCTTCCTCAAGCAGCAGGCAGATAACATCCACGCCGCCGGGGCTTTCGCCGTAAAGCACACCGACGGGGACATCATGCCCATCCTGGATCAGTTGGTGGCTAGCGGCGTGGACGCCCTGCATTCTCTCGATCCCATGGCCGGGGTGGACATCGCGGAGGTCAAGCGCAGCTACGGAGACCGCATCGCGCTCATTGGGAATGTCAACTGCGCCTGGGTGCAGGCGGGGACGAGAGAGCAGATCGAGCAGAGCGCCCGCTACTGCCTGGAGCACGGCGGCGCGCGTCAGGGCGGCTATGTCTACGCCACCAGCAACTGCATTTTCGCCGGTGTGCCGTTGGAGAACTACGAGTGGATGCTAAGGATAAGAGAGGAGTACGGGAATTGATGAACTATGATTGATGACTGATGAGTTGCGGAGCAAGTGGGTCTGCAGACACAAGCTGCAGAAAACGCATCCGCATTCATCGAACACTTTTCACCAATCAGCAATTCCCTTCACTATGACCCCCAAGCAACGCGTCTTGACTACCCTAGCCCATCAGGAACCGGACCGGGTCCCCTGGGGCGAGCACTTCATTGACTACAACGTCTACGAGCACGTCCTGGGCCGGGAGACCTTCGTCCACGCCAAGTTCAAAGAGACCCAGGCCTGGTGGGACGGCCGGCGAGAGGAGATAATCGCTTCGTACAAGCGGGACATGGTAGACTTGACCCTGGCCCTGGAGCACGATCTCGTCGCCGTCCCCCTGATGCCCGCACGGGGCCAAGAGCCCCGGCGGATGAGGCAGGTGGACGAGAACACCTGGGAGGAGAACGGCTACCTCTACCGCATCTCGGCGACCACCCACGACCTGTGCACCTACAAGCGCCCTACCGAGCAACCCCCCGCCCCCACCGTGGAAAGCCTGCAGGAGCAGATAGACCAGGTGGAGGCCGAGGGGGTCCCCGCCCCGGAGGAGTCAGCCTGGGAAGTGGTGGAGCATGTGGTCGCCCAGCTCGGCGAGTCGCACTTTCTCGTGTCCTTCGCCGGCGATGTCGGCTTCCCCGGCTTCGGCCTCGGCGACGATGAGTTCTACCTCAACGTGGCGCTGCATCCGGAGTTACACGCCAAGCTGACCGAGCTTGCCGGCAAGCGAGCCCTCGCCGGCCTGCGTCATTACGCGGGGCGAGGGCTGGATGGCGTCATCGGCGCCGGCGACCTGGGCAGTTCCAGCGCGCTACTGGCCAGCCCCCGACTGATCCAGGAGCACATGGTCTACTGGTGGCAGCAGATCGTCACCGAGGCCCACCAGCTGGGGCTCAAGTACCTCAAGCACTGTTGCGGATGCGTCTGGGAGGCTCTGCCCTACTTCGTGGAGGCGGGCTACGACGCCTACGAGGGAATCCAACTCTCGGCGGGGATGGACATGCGCGACCTCAAGCGGCTGTACGGAGACCGGCTGACTCTGTGGGGCGGGGTGACCAACGAGAACCTTATCCTAGGCACGCCGGAGCGGGTGCAAGCGGACGCGCTCTATGCGCTGCGTCACGGCGCGCCCGGCGGAGGGTTCATCTACGGGGCCAGCCACTCGCTGGCCGTGGGCACTAAGCCGGAGAACCTGGCGATGATGAAGGCGATGCGGGACGAGTACGGGGTCTACCCCATTCGTATCCCGGAGGGTCTGGGCGAGGCTCCCGGCTTTCCTGCGCCGGTAACGCTGCCGGAGCGGTGGCGGCAGTTCCCGCGTGAGGCAGGCTCCTGACCCACCTGACCATAGGGTCATCCAGCGGAGGTACTTTCGATGCGTCTGATGTTAGCCTTGACAATCGCGCTGCTGCCTATCGGAGCGCTGCACGCTGCCCCCAGCGTGTTCTGGGTCTCCGATGACGTCAGGCCGGGAGACGTCGTGATGGCCTATGGCGGTGGCCTGGAAAGCGTCTCCGTGGATGTCTCCCGCTTGGCCGACACCGCCGCTGGGACACCGCCGCCAGCGGGCTCGCTTCCTGCTTACACCGTTACCAGTTACGGCGGTCAGAAGCCCCTGCAGTCCGCACCCCAGTGCGTCAAGTTCCAGGTGCCCACGACGCTGAGGCCCGGAGTCTACGCGACTGCACTGATGGCCGGTCGAGGCCGTCTTTGGCCCCTGTACTTGAATCGGCCCAGCGTGCGATTTCTCCAACCCACTCGCCTCGCCCCCGGCCTGGCGGCCAACGAGGCCTATCCTGGCGCAACCGTCCAAGTTATCGGCACCTGCTTCCTCTCCCCCACCGGCCAGGGCAAGACCCAGGTGGCTATCCGGCGCGCCAACGCCGATTGGACAGTGCTGCCGGTCAAATCGGTAGAGAAGTACTCTCTGTTCTTTGACCTGCCCGCCCTGGCGCCCGGCGACTTCCAGCTCTGCGTGCACAACGGCGGTGGCGGTCCGGCCGGCTGGAGCGATCCCCTGCGCTTCACCGTGCGCCAACCGGAGGAGTGGCCTGCGCGCGTGTATGACGTCCGCTCTTTCGGCGCGCGCGGTGACGATGTCCACGACGATACCCCGGCCGTCCAGGCGGCGCTGGACGCCGCCCACAAGAGCGGAGGCGGTATCGTCCATTTCCCCTACGGCACCTATCGCATCAACACTTGGATCTTCCTCCCGCCCAGGACGGTCCTGCGCGGGGATGACCGGGAGACCACCTGGCTCAAGTGGCCGCAGAACGTGCCCAAAGATCCCCACGACACGATCAAGGCAGCTGTCTTTGCAGCCGGATCGTGGGGGATGGAGAACCTGTCGCTGATGATCCGCAACGCCGACATCTGCGTGCGAGATCTCTCTTATGACTCCCTGCTGGGCCGCCTGTACCGCTTCCCCGCTCCGCTGAAGGAACTGGAAAGCCGCATGGTTCCCTGGGGCCAGGAGCGGGATGTCTTCCTGCGGCGAGTACGGATACAGCACCTGTACCTGTGCGGGCGGCCAGGGGTAGAGTTCTTCAAGCGGTTCAATGAGCAGAACCTGCTGACCTTCGCGATCGGTGGCGTAAAGAACTGCGAGGTCAGCGACTGCATCTTCAACGGCACCCAGCGCTTCCTCAATCTGGACAACGGTCGGCTTACCGGCAACTCTTTCAGTAATCAGATGGGCGGGGCCTCCTGGACCGACCTGGCGGGGCGGTACTTCACCTTCCAGAACAATGACATCGTCGGCGCCTCCTCCTGGCGCTGGCACGGGATCCCCCTGGAGTATCTCTACTCGGCGCACAACAAGTCGGCTAATTTCGAGCGCGGCGAGCGCGAGTGCATGACCTTCGACATCAACGGTCTCCCCGGTCCGCTGAAGGAGTCATACTGGGGCCCGGCTGTGGAGGTGGGTAATGAGGAAGGCAAGGTCTTTCTCCGCTTTGCCCCGCCGGGCGAGATTAGTCCGGACGGCTGCGTAACGGGCTTCGTGCCGCACTCCTATAAGGGAGGCACTGCTATCATCCACGGATACGGCGGCGGTCCCGGCGCCGGGCAAGCACGCACCATCGTGGACAACACCGAAGACACCGTTTTCTTGGACAAGCCCTGGAACCCGCCGCCCGACACTGAGCGGCGCGGGGGTTACCTCGAGGTCCAGCAGCCGCGCGGGGAGGCCTGGGTGGGCCAGGTGGCGCGCGCCGAGGGGACGCGACTTGTGCTGCGAGGAGCCGACTTAATCCCTCAGGCCTACCGGGGCTTGCAGGTGCTGGTGCTCGAGGGGCCAGGAGCGGGGCAGTACCGCGAAGTCTTGGACAACGACCACTCAGACCTGGTTCTCGACCGCCCCTGGGACCCTGCGCCCGACGGTTCCAGCACGGTCGCCGTGTACATGCTCATGCGCCATGCCCTCGTCTACGACTGCGACGGTTCCGATACCAGCGCCTTCTCGCAACTGTGGGGCAACTTCTACGACCTGATCGTGGACGGCTGCCGGGCACGGCGTGACCAAGGCTTCTGGGGACTGTCGGGATGGTTCGTGCAACTACGGGACACGCGCTTCTTCCAGGCGATGGCCTTTCACCCCGGCATTGGCCCCGGCGGCACAAACCCGGAGGGGTGCACGCCCTACGCACCGGTCGGGTTCACCACGGAGGGCCATATCTGGCGCCTGAGCCCCCCGGTGACCTGCGTCCGCGGGGCGATGCTCCGCAACAACTGGCTGAGCTTCAACCACCGCCTGGTGCTGCAATCGGGCTACAACACGAAAGAGCAAAAAGACCTAGGACGCCCGGTTTTTGCCGACGTGGTGATTGACGGCAACACGGTAGACCATTCGCCGGTAGGCATCCAAATTGATCCCAACGTGCAGGGCGTAGTGGTGGCCGGGAACCGTTTTGTGGACGTCGCTCAGCCCTACGCCTTCACCGATCCGGACAAGGTGCTGCTGGTAGAATCCCAGCATTGAGCGCCCTGCAGGTACAGATGATCTCGACACAGATGCAGCCAATCGGAGGGCAGACTGCTTCGCGCCACCTATCCCCCTGGGGGCCGACCGTCGGGCTGCTCCTCAGTGCCGCCCTGGTAGTAGTAGCCGCCTTCGGTTCCATCCGCTTCAAGTTCTACAACGGCTTCACCGACCACTTCAACACCATCGGGGCCACCTTTTTCTTCTTTCTGCTCTGCTGGCCGCTGATGGCGATTCTCTACCGGCTGACCCGGCGGACGCTCTCCGGTGCCGACCGGGCGCTCATCTACCTCTGCCTGATGATGGCGACGGTAGTACCCACCATGGGCACCTGCGGCTACCTGCTGCCGCTTATCTCCGGCGTGTCGTACTACGCCACCAGCGAGAACGGTTGGCAGGCGCTTCTCGTAGAGCATCTGCCGCCCTGGGCGATCACCCCCCCCGGCAAGTCCACTGCCTGGTTCTACGAGAGTCTCCCGCCAGGCGTGCCCACGCCTTACCACATCTGGTACACCCCGCTGCTTTTCTGGGGCGGATTCTTCCTAATCCTGGCCGTAGTAAGCCTGACGGCGATGATCCTTATGCGGCGGCAGTGGGAGGACCACGAGCACCTGGCGTACCCGCTCACGGCCTTGCCGCTGGAGCTGATCGGCGCCGCTCCGCCCCGGCGTTCGCCGCTGTGGAGCAACGCCCTGTTCTGGATCGGCTTTGCCTTCGCCTTCGGCATCACCTTCTACAATATCGCCGCGCTGCTTATCAACGGCATTTTCATGGTCTCCCTGCGCCAGGCGAACTTCAACGTTTGGTTCGAGATCTTCCGCAAGACGGTAGGAGTCTCCATTCGTTTCGACACGCTCGTTATCGGGCTGAGCTACATGGTGACCGTGGACGTGCTGTTGGGCGTGCTAGTCTTCTACTGGCTGACCACCCTGCAGGTGGGCACGCTGAACGTGCTGGGACTGAACCGGACCAGCGGGATGCCCCACAGCGCCGGGGGTGGGCTGATGGCCCTGCAGCAGAGCGGGGCCATGCTGTTCATGACCGGGTTGGCTTTGTGGAACGCCCGGGGACACCTGGCCTCCTTGGCCCGAGGCCGGAGTGATGATGGAGGGGAGGTCGCGCCCTACCGGCTGTGCTTGCTGCTGTTCGCTGCCGGCTGCGTGGCTCTGTGGTACATGCTCACTCTGACCGGTCTGTCCGGGGCGCTGGCGGCATTTGTGCTCGTCGTGGCGCTCAGTTTCTTTCTGGGCACTACCTACCTTTTGGCGCAGACCGGCATCGGGCGGATTCGCGCGCCACACAGCGCCGCAGGCCTGGTCGGGGAGCTGTTTGGGACGGCGCGGATGACCACGCCGCAGGTTGCCGCGTTAGGGCTTACCTTCATCTGGGGCGGAGACATCCAGCTGTTCACCATGGGCACCACCGCGATGGGCCTGCAGGCGCTGCACCGGGCGCAACCGGACCGCCCCCGCTGGGCCTTCCCCACCGCGGTCGTCGCGGCAGCCCTGGCGCTGGTGGTCGCCTTCGCCTCGTACCTGACCTTTGGCTACAGGTACGGCGCGCATGCAGGTTTCGGTTGGTACTTCGAGGCCTCTCCGGTCTACCACTGGGGCTGGGTGGAGCAGCAGATTCGCGGGGGCTCGCAGCCTTCCTGGACGGCTTGGGCGCTGATGGGGCTGGGCGCCGGAGCCACCATGCTGGTGGACTTCCTCCATCGCCAGTACTCCTGGTGGCCGCTGCATCCCGCCGGCCTGGCCATCGCGCAGATCAACACCGTGATCATTGACTGGTTCTCCATCTTCCTGGCCTGGCTGGTGAAGGTGGTGATCCTGCGCTACGGCGGAGCAGGGATGTATCGGGCCAGCCTCCCCTTCTTCCTGGGGCTAATCGCCGGCAGCTGCACCGGCATCAGCCTCACCTTCGTCGTCAACATGCTAAAAGCGTAGAGAAGCGGGCTTCTTACTACCCCTGCGCGCTCCTGAGCATGCGCTCGGTGATGGTCTGCTTCACCTCGGGGAAGCCTTCCCAGGGGTCATGCTCCAGCCTGGCCAGGCGGGCGAGCAGATTCCGCACGGTGAAGGAGTTCGACTTCAGCGCGGGGGTGAGCTCGTCCCAGGCCAGCGGCGTAGAGACCGGTGCGCCAGGCTTCGCCCGAACCGAGTAGGGCGCTACGGTCATCGCGCCCCGAGCATTGCGCAGGTAATCCAAAAAGATCTTCCCCAGCCGACGCTCCCGGAGCAGCTCCAGCGTGTAACAACTGGGCGACTGGGCTACCAGCCCCGCTGCCACAGCGCGGGCGAACCTGCGGACGTCTTCCCAGGTGCGCCGCCGCACCAGCGGAGCCACCAAATGCAAGCCCCTACCGCCGGTGGTCTTGAGAAAGCTGGCCAGGCCCAGCGCGCCGAGCCGCTCGTGCACATCTCGGGCGCAGGCTACTACGTGCTCCCAGGAGACCTCCGGGCCCGGGTCCAGATCGAGGATGAGCCGGTCAGGGTACTCCAGCCGATCCGCCCGGGCGCTCCAAGGGTGGAACTCCAGCGCCCCCCCCTGTACGAGGTAGAGCAGTCCCTGCGGAGAATTGATGGAGAGATAGACGGCCCACCCTTCCTGCTCCTGAATGTCCAGGCGCTTGAGGAAGCGGGGGAGGGGGCCGCGAGGATGCTTTTGGTAGAAGCATTCCCCGCCCTGGCCCTCGGGACACCGCAGCAGGGTCAGCGGCCGGTCTGCCAGGTGCGCCAGAAGGCGAGGGGCGATATCCGCATAGAACTCGGCTAACTCGCGCTTGGTCAGGCCCATCTCAGGGTAAAGCACCCGGTCGGGATGGGTAATCTCGACGCCAGCGATCTCCAGGGCAGGTTCAGCGCTCATGCCGTGCGCTTTCGCCGTAGTTTTGCGGCTCTCCTTCAGATGCACTATTCACAGTAGGAGACGTCAGAAAGGTCGAGCGCGACGGTCAGCGCATAACTCGGAGAACACGTAATGCCTCAGGTTCGCATCGGTACTTCGGGCTGGGTGTACCCACACTGGCGAGGGCTCTTCTACCCCGAAGACTGCCCCCAGCCTCTCTGGCTGGAATGCTATGCACGTTCCTTCGACACCGTGGAACTCAACTCCACCTTCTATCACACGCCGACGCTTTCTGCCGTTGAGGGCTGGTACTGCCGCACTCCCCCGGGTTTTCTCTTTGCCGTCAAGGGCAGCCGGTTTGTCACGCACATCAAGCGCCTGGCCGACTGCGCGGAGTCTCTGGAACGCCAGCAGGAGCGCCTGGCGCCGCTCGCCGAGAAGCACGGCCCGATCCTGTGGCAACTGCCCCCCAGTTTGTGCGCCGACCAGGGACTACTGGCCGACTTTCTGGCGCTTCGCCCCCCTGGGCAACGCTGGGCTTTGGAGTTTCGCCATCTTTCTTGGTTTGCCGACGCTACCTACGCCACGCTCCGTGAGCACAACAGTTGCCTAGTGTGGGCTGACAGCCCCCGCTATCCGCTGGACAAAGCGGTCACCGCTGATTTCCTTTACGCTCGCTTCCACGGCTCTCAGCGCCTGTATGCTACCGACTATACTGAGACGGACCTGCAGAAGTGGTGCGATGATCTGCAAGCCGCCGCGGAGGGCAAGCGCGACCTCTTCGTCTACTTCAATAACGACTTCAACGCCTACGCGCCCAGGAACGCGCTGAGGCTGATCGAGCTTCTGGGGAGGACCTTCCAGGTCTAGCGAGGAACGACCCGTGGTCGCCGTTCATTCACTCGCCAGGGGGAGGGCCCTGTCATGCGCCTTGGCTTTACCGGGATGTACTCGGAGGAGAGAGTCCGGTTCGCTGCCCAAGCCGGCTTTGACTGCCTGGAGCTGTATGTCGCTCATGGTGCGGCGCTTGACGCCGACCAACCTGCTATGCTGCGGAAGGCCGCGGAGTACTGCGCCGACGCTGGCGTGGAGATCGCCTCCTTCTTCGTCAATGTCAATCACCTCGCCGCCGACCCAGACGAACGCGCGCTCAACAACCGCTACATGATCAACGCCATGCGTGAGGCAGCGGCGTTGGAAGTACGGGTCATCACCACCAACACCTGGGGTGATCCCGACCTGGACCTCGCCGGCAATCTCCCTGTCTACCAGGACGTCTTCTCCCGGTACGCGGAGGTGGCTGAGGAAGTTGACGTGGTCATCGGGATGGAGAACTGTCCTCATCTGCACGGCTACCCGTTGCGGATCGGGAACATCGGCTACGCGCCCGAGGCCTGGGACGAAATGTTCGCCGCAGTGCCTTCCTGGCGCATCGGCCTGGAGTTGGACCCCTCCCATCTGATGTGGCTGGGAGTGGACTACGTACGCGCAGTCTACGACTTCGAGGACCGTATCCATATCGTCCACGCCAAGGACACCGAAGTCATGGAGGGGGAGCTGGGGCGCACGGGCATCTTCGGCAGCGGCTGGTGGCGCTACCGGATGCCTGGGTGGGGCGAGATTCGCTGGAAGGAGTTCATGACCGCACTGTACGAGGTGGGGTTCGACGGCGCGCTGATCATCGAGCACGAGGATCCGGTCTTTGAGGGAGAGAGATTCGAGGAGGGCCTGCGGATGGGCCTGCGGTTCCTGAGGCAGCTGATGCCGGCCTGAGAGGAATTGCCGAACGGTAATCGATGAATGATGAACGGGGGACAACGCAGGCTCCAGGGCCCGTCCTTGCCTAATCCTTTCTACAATCCGTGAACCATCAATTCCAGTGGCTCAGTTCCGCTTCGCCGCCGCTTCCTTGGCCGCCTTCGCCCAGGTCTTGAGCGCCTCGCCGCCGTCGGCGTTGATCGTCTGAATGTCGCAGAGCTTGAGGTTGAACAGGTGGTCCCCGGCGTCCTGCACCAGCCGCTCCAGCTCCTCCCGCATTTGCGCTGCGTCCCACAGGAACAGCACGTTGGTTGGATGCGAGTGAACCTCCATGACCACGTGCTCCGGCAGCGCGGCGGCGATCGGTGCCACCCGCGACCAGGGCGACACGTGGAACTGCGCCAGGTGCGGCAACTCGCGAATGGTCTCCACCTTACGCGTCAGGTCTTCACAGCCGTGGTAGTAGACCTTCCCAAATAGCTCGGCGATACGGACGTTGTAGGGCTGCACAAACTCCGTGTAAGTCGCCGGGCCGTAAGAGGCAGCCGACTGGGCATGTAGGTAGCCCCACGCGTGGTCCAGCCGCGGTTGCTCGCCGTCCGGCCACTGCTCCCAGGGCGTGTGCAGATGCCGGCTGGACCGGTCGCAGACGTACCCAGCCGCCTCCCGCTCTCGGTGGTACTGCACCATCCCCTCGGTCAGCCGGTCCATCAGCGCGTGAAGCCACTGGGGCCGGTCGTAGCAGTCCAGCAGCAGGTTGTCCATGCCCCGCAGACGCACTGCCCACTCAAAGGGCCCGTTGTGTAACGCATCACAGGCAAAGGCTAGGGGCAGCATCTCTCCCACTAGCTCCCGGACCTGCTCCTCCTGGGTTCGCCGCTTCTCCTCGTCGGAGCGGAATACCGGCAGTCGTACTTTCTCCAGGTTTTCGGGACTCTGCAGCGGCGGCACCGGCTTGTACGCGCCGCCCGTTTCGCCGGGCCGGCGCATCTCCAGCGGGACGCCCCAGAGTTCACTCGGCTCCATCTGCGGAACCACCCACAGCGTGAACAGCGGGTCCTGGGGAACATCGTCCGGGATATTCCGCGCTCGCCAGAGTCGGTGGCGCAGATGCATCTCGAGTCGCCGCGCCAGTCCTTCCTCGTGGTAGTGGAAGGCTTCCTCAGGGAGAATCTGCTGCCAGACAAGGTCCTGCGAGCCCTGGAACATCGCACAAGCCACGGGGACCTCACGCGTTCGCCCGGCCCAGTGGTCGGCCCACAGCCGCCGCCGCCGCTCCTGCTCCGGGGAGTTCCACAGAACCAGAAGCTGGTCAAGCAGACCACACAGCACCGGACAAGTCGCCATGGGTGCTATTCTCCCTTCGGTTTCCGTCTCCCCTGCCAGGTCAGCAGCTCGCAGGCGGAGGGGTGAGACTACCGCACGCGATCATACCACCGCGGCGGCTTCTTGCCGTTGCCCAGCACATCCACCCTGGCGTCGAAGAACTCGCCCCATCGGTAGTCGCCGGCCGTCACGTCCGCCGTGACAATATGCGTCGCGCTTTTCGCCTTCTCCGGGATGCGGAAGCGGAAGCGGAACTTGTGGGTTGCTCCCGGCTCGATCACTGCCCTGGTCTGCTTTGGCCTAGCTTCCCAGGCCTCCGGCATTCCCGGCCGCAACACGAACTGACGCGCCTCCGGGTACAGGTTGCGCACCTTCACGTCTATCTTCCCCGACTCCCCCGGCAGCAGACGCTGAATCCACGGGTCCAAGACACACCAGTACGGATCCAGGTACAGGCTGTAGGGATCGAAATAGGAGAATTGCCGCATGGCCTCCGGCAGTCTTCGCGCCCACTCCAGGTAGGCTTCGATCTGCGCCGCGGGCTTCTCCATCTCCGAGGCGTGTCCGGTCAGAATCCAGTCCGGGTTGATCCGGGCCTGAATCTCGGCCCCCGCCAGATACTGCAGATCAATCTGGCTACCGTTGCGCGCCACTACCGCCTCGTGCCCGGACCCGCCCCGCCGCTGCGTGTAGAACTGGTTGTCCCCGTTGAACAGCACTCGCGTGCCGTCCAGATGCAGCTCCACCCCGACGGTGTGGATCGTCTGCCCCGGGAGGTGGTGGATGATCATCGGGAAGCCGTCCCACTCCAGCCTCTCCCCGTCCCGCAACCTGCGCGCCACCGGCGTGGTGTCCTGCGGCAGCCGGTAGTAGGGCAGCAAGCAACAGGGCTGGTGCCGATAGGGATGCTCCAGCAGATCAGCGAAGCTATCGAGACACCAGACCTCCGTGCCCCAGTTCTCCGCCAGGTAGCCCGCCTGCACGTAGTGGTCGCCGTGCACGTGAGTGGGCAGGAGCACCTCGACGGTCCTAAGCCCCATATCTTGCTGCATCCGCCGCAGCGTCCAGTCCAACCAGGCTTCATCCATGCCCCCACAGTCTATGAACATACCACGTCCGGTCTTGCCGACTAGCAGGTACCCATTGCTGCCGTAGGGTCCCAGCTTGTACAAATTGTTTGTAAACTTCCGTACGCCGGACAGGTGTGTCGGCTTGCTGAACCAGCCCAAGGCCCCGGCGATCCCGTCGTTCCAGTCCCAGTCGCGGTTGTAGGTGTGGGTGATGAACCGCGACCAGCGCCCGTGGAAGCTGCGAATCTGCCGTTTGGGGTCGCTCATCGGCGGCCCATGCGACGGGCAGACCGTGCCCGGCAAGAGCGACTCCAGGATCGTCACCGAGTTAGCCTGCGTCTGCGGCCCCAGGCCGTGCCCGTAGTCCCACTCGTTGTCGTAGAACGTATGGAGCGTGCCGCCCTCGAGAATCAGGTCGCCGGGAAAGAGGAACCACTCCTCGTCTACCTGCACCCGGTAGGTCACCGCGCCTTTGCTGTTGCCGGGCGTGTTGAAGACGCCGACTTCGTACGGCCCCCAGCTAAAAGTCTCCAGGTCCTTCAGCTCCCGATCCACCTTGACCGGCTCCCGCGGTGGACGGACGAAGACGGCACTATACACCGAGTTGGCATCCAGGTCATCCCAGAACGACACCGGGTCCCGGAACAGGTACGCCTCCGCCGCCGGCACCGCCGTTTTGGCCCCTACCGCGGTCAAACGGGCATGGCCCTGGCACTGCTCCCGGTGGTGGTGGGTATAGAGGACCCAGGCCACCTTCTTTACCCCGATCTCGGCGAGGTGGTCGAGAACGTCGCCGGAGCCGCCGTCAATCAACAGCGCCCGGTCGCCATCCACCAGCGCGTAGACGTTGCACGTGTCACGGTAGCAGTAGAGATGATCGGACAGCTTCTGCCAGGGCATCGGGAACCTCCCATAGCAGCAGGGGCGGAACGCCACGTTCCGCCCCCACACACGCATCCTTCTATTCGCCTCCGCGTCCCCTCTTCCGCGAAAAAGCGAGGGTCGCGAGGGTGAGGTTTTTCTATCCTCCCCTCCTCGGCTCAAACACCTTCTGCCGCGGATGGCCCGCCTTGCGGTAGTCCCGCGGCTCGTGGTAGGCCGCGCCGATGGCGACCGGCTCCTCGCCGAGCTTCTCGGCGCGCTCGTAGATCAGCGTCCACACGCACGGCTCCTCGGGGTTGACCTCGCACTTGCCCTCATTCGCCCCGCCGCAGGGCCCGTGGACCTGAGCCTTCGGGCAGCGGGTGATGGGGCAGACGCCGCCGTAGTCAGCCACGATGCACTCCCCGCAGGAAGAGCACCACTCATAGAACTGCCCCAGGCGGAACTGGTCTACTTGGCCGATGGTGTCCAGGCCCGGCACAACTGGCTTGCTCTCGGCAGCTTCGGCGACCGCCTGCACGCCCGCCCCGCAGGAGAGCACCAGAATGGCATCGGCGGCGTCCACCGCCTCCTTGTTCTGGCGCAGCAGCTTCTTCATCTCCAGGATCTTGCAGGAAGCATCGGGCACAACCCAGCCAGTGACGGTCTTGCCCGCCTCACTGAGCGCAGCAGACATCTCCTTGACCTCGTACTCCCCGCCGGTCTGCAGCACGGTAGCGCAGTCCCCGCAGCCCACCACAAAAACGCTCCCCCGGCTCTCCAGCGCCTTCAGAATGTCGTCGAATACCTTTTTCTCAGTGGCGGTCATCTGCCTTCTCCTCTACATCAAAGTGATGCCAGCTCGTCCCCTCTTCCACGTTCCACATTCTACGATTCTAATGCTCATGAACCTCGATCGCCGCAAGCAGCTTCTCCTTCTCCTCCAGGTACGGCGGGCGCGTCTTCTCCGGATGCTTGTCGAAATACGATTTCAGCGCCGCCACGATGCCCTCCTCCGCCAGGACCGAGCAGTGAATCTTCACGGCCGGCAGGCCGCCGAGTGCCTCGATGACGTCCTGGTTACTGACGTGCAAGGCTTCCTCAATGGTCTTGCCTTTGACCATCTCTGTGACGATGCTGCTGGTGGCGATGGCCGCGCCGCAGCCGAAAGTGCGGAACTTGATGTCCTCGATCACCTCCGTCTCCGGGTTGATCTTCATAGTGATGCGCATCAGATCACCACAGACGGGGTTGCCCACGTCACCGATCGCGTCGGCGTCTTCAATCTCACCGGAATTGCGGGGATTGCGGAAGTGCTCTAACACTGTGTCGGTGTAGAAATCAGCCATTATCAACTGCCCTCCATGTTGGTGGCGGCCCTCACGGTGTCTGCGCCGGAGCAACCACCCGTTCGCTGCCGGAGGTGTTCCCGAATGGGCGTATGTCGGGCCTGCGCTCGCCATAGCCCTCAGGCATGAAATGCCTCCCTACGGTTGTATGTCAACCTGCAGACCGTCGTAGTCAAACGCCACGTCCATTCCCTCCAGACCCATTGCCTCCAGCCTGTTCCTGATTCGGACCTTGGCAGCCTCGTCGCGGGCAAGAAAGAAGACGCAGCCACCTCCCCCTGCCCCACAGGGCTTGCCGCCGAGTATGTCCGGCGCTACCGCCTCAAACAACCCCTCAATCTGCACGTTGGTGGTGGAGGCATCTAGATCGCGCATATAGGCGCGCTGAGCCGTGACCAGCCGGGCAAAAGCTTCTAGGTCACCGCTTGTCAGCGCGTCCCGAGCCTCGTATGCCGAGGCCCGCAGCCCAAACAGGGCGCGGACCGTCTCCTCCTTACCGGCCTGGAAACTGCCCCAGACATTCCGGTGGATATTGGAGGACAAACGGGTCTTGCCGGTATAGCAGAGCACCAGGCGGCTTTCCAACTCCCGCGCCGTCTCCGGCGCCAGGGGCACCGGCGTGTGGCAGGCAGAGCCGTTGCCGAACTCGAAAAGGTTGATCCCGCCCACTGCCGAGGCGTACTGGTCCTGACGCCCGCCAACGATGCCCAGAGCCTTCTCCACCTCATAGGCCATCTCGGCGATCCGCAGCCGTTCCTCCACCGTCTGCACCAGCTCGCCCCGCACCAGCGCCAGCCAGAGCACGTTCAGGGTAGCCGAAGTCCCCAGACCGCTCCCCGCTGGGATGGCGCTGCCGTAGCTGACCGCCAGTGAGGGCTCCGGAGGGAGAGCGAAGGCATCCTGGAGGTCGGCGGCGGCTCCCAGAGCGTGCAGCAGACCGGTTGCGCTGCCTTCCCCCGACTCCAGGCGACCCGTAACATACATGGCGATGGCCGCATTCAGTGTGGCCCCGCCGAAAACATCCGAAAAGTAGGCTACATCCGTCCAGGCGCCGGCGAAGTCAATCCGCACCGGCGCGCGTGCCGCGATAACCATCTTTGGACCTCTTGTCGCGCCGGTCGTCGCCCTTGGCGCACGGCCAGGTTCTCCTCTACCTGCGGCATTACCTCCCCACTTCTGCCACTGCCCCCGAGAACTCCACCGTCCAGGCGATCCCCGCGGACGTGTGCTTGTGATCTTCGTCCAGCCGGTAGTACACCTCAAAGGTCACCAGTACGTCGGGCTGGGCCCGCAGCGCTGCCTCCAGGCAGCCGCGGGTGTCAATCCAACCGGGCTCGCCGTGATGGGCAGGATGCACTGGGTACTTGCGGAGCAGACCCTCCTCGCGCAGCCGGTTGAAATGCACCTGATCCGGCAGGTGATTGTCGTAAAGGTGCAGCGAGCCGAGATGCCCGGCCAGCGCTTCGGCGATCTCTCGCTCCGGGAAGCCGTAGTACCGTCCGTCCAGCGCTGCGTGGCCCACGTCCAGGCAGAACCGCGCGTCCGGCAGGGCCTCGACCAGCGCGCGATAGGCTTCGGGCGTATGCAGCAAAGGCGAGGCCATCATGTTCTCAAGGTGCAGGGGTACCCCTACGGCCCGGCTCTCCTCCAAAGCAGCGCCCACCTCTTGCACCGCCAGATCCAGCCCTTCCCTCTCTCCCCAGTGCGCCGGCGGAGGCTGCTCATCCATAAGCAGGGCTCGTTGCAGATGAACGATGAGATGCTGCGCGCCCCATTCGGCCGCCCGCTCCAGCTCGCGCCTGATCATCTCCCCCGCCCGTGCTCGCCGCTCCGGGACCGGGTCCACTAGCGCCAGTTTCAGCGGGTTGCCGGGGTAGTCTTCATCGCGCCGGGCGGGCGCATGGAAGCTGAAGCCGTGCGGCATCGTCGCCAGGTACCCCGGAAGAAACCCCCAGTCCTCCGCCGAGAGCAGCACCACCTCCACCCGCCCAAAGCCGTAGTCGCGCAGACGCTCCAGGTGATCCCGTCGCGCCCCAACCATCCCGAATTGAGCAGGAAGAAGCCTGTCCAAGAACCATCCCTCAAACTGTCGCGTGCCGGGCAGCAGTGAACCCCCAAAGGAAGGTCGCCTCCACTCCTCTGCGGAATATGCCCCCGCTTCACCCTGGATCGACCGTCCTTCGGCCGTCGCTAAGCTGCCGTTCTGCCGCCGTTGGGAGGCGCTCATGCTCCGACGCTTCATGCTGCTGTGCTTGCTGCTGGCCTGCCCTCTCGGGGCGTCCGCCGCCTACCTGACGCGGGCCGTCACCCCTGCCGAGCAGTCGCTCCGCGCCTTGTCCGGGGGCCGCATGCTGATTCGCCAGGCGGCCGAGGCATACCTTGCCGCCGGGGTGAACCAGGTAGCCTTCCTGCTGCCGGCGGGCGGCGTACCGCCGGAGCAAGCACATCTGCGTCCGCTCACGGAAGGGGTCACCGTCCGCGCCGCCGAGGCTCCGCGCGAGAACCCCGGCTGGGTACGGTGGCTCGTGGACGTCCCCCGGGAGGGCCCGGTTCGCTTCGTGCTGACCTGCCCCTTGCCCGACCTGACCTGGGAGTTGTCCTACGCGTTGCGCACCGAGCCGGAGCGTGCGACGTGGCAAGCCTGGGTACGCCTGGTCAACAAGGGCACCCAGGATTGGAAGCACATCGCAGTTGAGGGACTGCCCTGGGCCCCGCTCACCATCTCGCTACCTCCCGGCGGCGACGCTCGCTTCCCCCTGATCACCCTCACTGATCTCGCTGTCACCCACGAACTGCGTTACGAACCGGACCGCTACGGCGAAGCCGTGGTAGACCTGCTCACGGTGCCCCGCACCAGAGACGTGGCCGGACAGCCTTTTGCTGCGGAGGCAATTCCGCCCGGCCGGCTGGAGATCAGCGAGGATCTCGCCCCGCCGGGCCTGCCTCCTCGGACGCTGAACCTGCCCTATACCCCGCGCGGACGCGACCTGGTGCTCTCGCTGGGGGCGGCCCCCGGCCTTAGCGTGGTCAGGAAGCTGGTATCCTCGCGCCAGGTGAACGTCCGCCTAGATGTGGATGGCCGTCCCGCGCTCTATGATTTGGACGAGCAGTACGAACTGACCGTGTCCAATAAGCGCGCCGCCGGAGTTGCGCTGACCCTCGTCGAGCGCCTGGCCGGCCCGGGGGAGATCCGGGAGTCCTCGCAGCCCTACCAGCCTGATGATGTCGGCCACATCACCTTCGCAGTCACCGCCCCGGCCCAGACCGACACGAAAGTCACTTACCGCCTGCGCCGCATGAACCTGGAGCCTTGAGGGCACTCTCCTTCACTTCTGGCAACGCGGACAGTAGAAGGTGCTTCTCCCCGCCTGCACGATCCGCTCCACTCGTCCCGTGCATCCTCGCCGGCCGCAGGTGAGGCCCTCCCTCCCGTATACCCGCAGGAACTTCTGGTACCCCCCGCTCAAGTTCTCCCCGGTCCGATAGTCGGAGATGGTGGTCCCCTGGGCCGCCACCGCCTCCGCTAGCACCCGCCGCGTCATGCGCAGCACCTCCCGCGCCTCACTCCGCGTCAGCGCGTTCGCTGGGGTCTCCGGGTGAATCCGGCAACGGTGAAGAATCTCTGAGGCATAGATGTTGCCGATGCCGGCCAAGTGGGTCTGGTCCAGCAGGAAGTTCTTGATGGGCACGGCATGGTCGGCCAAGAGCGCCGCGAATTCCTCCGCTGAGAGGTCACTGCGTAGCGCATCGTGCCCCAGGCGGCAGTCATTCTCCAGCGCTGCAGGCAAGTCCGCCGTCTTGACCAGTAGCGTCTCGCCAAAGCGCCGTGCGTCCCGGTACACCAGCCGCCGCCCGTCGTCCAGGTCCCAGATCATCCGCGTGTGCGGCGGCAGCGGCTCCCCCATTGGCAGGGGGTACATCTGCCCGGTCATCCCGAAGCGCTGCAGGACGCTCCAACCCCCCGAGACGGATATGACCAGCACTTTCCCACAGCGGTCAAGGTCCTGGATGATCTGGCCTTTGAGCATGCGCGCCATCTTCCGCGCCGCGGCGGGAAGTATGATCAGTGGGTCATCGGCCTTGACGCGCAGAATCCGCGCGCCCCGGACGGACTTCTCCAGGTCCCGCCGCACGGTCTCGATTTCAGGCAGTTCAGGCATGATATGACTGGGACTGGCGCGGTTCTCGCGCGCACTTTCCGCGAAAAGCGTGCCTGTTCCCGTGTCAGTCTACGGAC